>Ga0206127_1001991_pt1 | contig 21107 bp, 18 predicted proteins | sample Helgoland_Spring_6_FD_148646 | JGI IMG/M metagenome (GOLD analysis project Ga0206127, IMG submission 148646) | Pelagic subsurface seawater microbial communities from Kabeltonne, Helgoland, North Sea - Helgoland_Spring_Bloom_20160419_1 | ecosystem: Environmental > Aquatic > Marine > Epipelagic ...
AGGACTAAAAGTCCGTCTTGTTCTTTTGCTCATCTTTGGCACCTAATCTTGCTATGCAAATAGCATAACATCTCTAGTTAGGTGGCCAAATTAACTATGCCACTTCATTATCAGTATGGATTTATGAATAAGCATTCAATCCGACAGCTTATAGCCATTATTGCCAGATGTTAAAGGTACTTCTTACAAAATATAAGTGATACAGCTTTTTTGTTGGTGTAAATGATACGAAACGTAAGGCATTAAAATATATACAAGTTTTTACTTATTGTTTTGCTAAGTGACCTCAAAGTGCGTTTTAATGGTGAAGGCGTCTATTTCAATATTGTCTAAGGCTTACTGTATGTTTAAATTGAATAAAAAAGACTTGTTATTAGCTAGTGTTACTTGTTTCCTATTGGCCTGTTCGTCAACCCAATCTAATGTGCCTATTGTTATTAACGATGACGCGGCACAACCAGAGTTAATCAAAGCAGTTCAGTCGAACCCAACTAACATTCAGTCTAAACTGTTAACCCTAGAACAAATTATGGCTGATCCTGATTGGATGGGACGCCAACTTACTTCTGCGTATTGGGCTGATGATAGTAACGCTGTGTTTTATAAACAAAAGCAGCTAGGTTCGCCCTTATCTGACTTATGGACTAAATCGATAAATGATCAAAGCAATGGCAATAAAATAGAGTTAGGTGAACTGCACTTACATGCCTACGAAAAACGTATTGTTAGTCAAAATAAAAAAATGGCCGCATGGGTATTTGAAGGTAATGTTTTTGTTAAAAACCTTGCAAATAATAAATTAAAGCAGCTAACCAAAGACAACAAACAGCCATACAACTTAATGTTTCTAAATGATGGGCGTTTAAGTTTTCAAAGTGGTGATGCAATTTATGCTATTCACCCAGAAAAAGGTCTTTATGAGCAACTCGTCTCATGGAAATTTGCCGATGAACCTAAGGCATTAGATGAGCCTGAAGATTACATTGCCGAGCAACAACAACAGCTAATTGAAGTGGTGGCTTTAAAACGTCAGCAAAAAACTTTACGTTTTAAAAGAGAACAACAGCTTAATCAGCAAAATAATACCCTTGCCCCTGCTGATTTTTATTTTCCAGAAAATAATGAAACCGTAGAAGTAAGTTTATCGCCTAACGGAAAGTGGTTAGTGCTGGTTGAACAAGAACAGTCTAGTTGGCGTGATGATGGTGATGTTATGCCTAATTATATTAATGAAGGCGGAAGAATAACCACCGACAATGTGCGCCGAAGGGTTGCTGATGCTCAACCAGTAAAACACAATATTTGGATACTCAATTTAGATAATAGATCGAAGCGTAAACTCAGTTATAACAGTTTGCCTGGATATAACGAAGACGTATTGGAAGCGGTGAAACGTGAGAATGCTGAAGCTAAGGGTGAAAAATATACTGCCAATCGCCTGCCTAGAGACATTAGCCTTATGCAAGATTGGTATTGGTCGCAAGGCGCTATTCAATGGCATGTCGATGGTGAAAATGTTGCGGTTATGCTGGAAGCGTGGGACAACAAAGACAGATGGCTTGCTACCATTGATACTGCTAAGGCAATTTTAATCAATCAACACAGGTTACATGATAATGCTTGGGTTAATTATAAGTTCAACAGCTTTGGCTGGTTAAATACAAGTGCTGATCTGTACTATTTGTCTGAGGAGTCAGGCTATGCACATCTTTATATTAAACCGCTAAATAGTCAAGCTAGAGTCGTGACATCTGGAAAATTTGAGGTGGACTCTTTAACGTTAACCTCAGACGATCAATTTATGTATTTTAAGGGCAATAAAAAACATCCGGGTATTTACGAGATATACCGTGTGACTTTAGCTGACAATACGCTACAAGAAATAACCAACCTTAATGGCATGACAGATTATAAATTAAGCCCAGATGAACAGTCGTTACTACTGACTCATTCGAGCTTAGTACGTCCACCAGAGCTATATCTACAATCTGTTGATAACCAATCAGTTTCGCAGCTAACTCAAACAACCAGTCAGGCATTTCTGGACATAAACTGGCTTGCCCCCGATATAGTGCCAATTCAATCTTCACATACAGAAAAACCCATATATTCGCGGATATATACCCCCAGGAATATGCAAGCTGGTCAAAAGTATAAAGCTATAGTATTTAATCATGGCGCAGGATATTTACAAAATTCTCATCTTGGGTGGTCGGGCTATTTCAGAGAATTTATGTTTCACAACTTGTTGGTTCAACAAGGTTATGTGGTACTTGATATGGATTATCGGGCATCAGCTGGGTATGGGAGAGATTGGCGCACGGCTATATATAGGCAAATGGGTACGCCAGAAATCCAAGACCTTGAAGATGGTGTTAAATGGTTAGTTGCAAACCTTGATGTGGATGCAAAAAGGGTCGGAACTTATGGTGGATCTTACGGAGGCTTTATGACTTTCATGGCACTATTTAATTCTCCTGATTTATTTCAAGCGGGTGCTGCATTAAGGCCTGTCAGTGACTGGGCGCACTACAATCATGGTTATACTTCAAACATACTTAATACACCTGATATCGATCCTATTGCTTACGAAAGGAGTTCTCCTATCTATTTTGCTGAAGGACTGGAAAAACCATTACTGATTAATGCACCTATGATAGACAATAACGTCTTTTTCGTAGATGTGGTGAGACTCGTTCAGCGTTTGATTGAATTAGAAAAAAAGGATTTCGAAACGGCAATTTATCCAGTCGAGTCACACGGTTTTGTTCAACCCAGTTCGTGGTTAGACGAGTATCGTAGGATCTACAAATTGTTTGAAACTAATTTATAGATATATTGTGAGTCATCATTACAATCATTTTGGTTTTGCAAGCTTTGTTAATGATGACAGTGAACATAATTAATGTAGACCGATGAGTATTGACATTATCGAGGCTTTCAAGTGCTAAGTTATGCCTGGAATGGCTAAGATTTAGAGGGTTAAATGTGCTTTATCGACGGTTAAAGTAACACTGAAAGTAGTCTATTAACTTAATAGTGATACAAGTTGTTGTACCTATAAACAGGAAGTGATTTTAGTTATTGGTATGAAATCATTGGTTATAATATTCAGTGGGGTGAGACCTTCTTAACTAGAAATGTTTTTCACTTTATCACTTTTTACTTTTATCTATTTACGTTGCAAACACTTCTGAATATAGCGCAATGATAAATATCTATATAGGGCACACTATGTGCTGTACTCATTGTGTTTTATTATAGATACACTTTTAAGTTTTAGTTTATGAATTTCGCTGTGCTAGTTGAGTGTTATTAACTAGCGAATAATACATGATTATAATGCAGCCAGTGATTGTGCCAAACAAGTGAGCATCAACCGCCACATTAGCTTCTATAAGTCTGGCAACATCTGCGCTAGCTCCAAATACTTGTTCGTATATAACCTTAATCCACACACCTATTAATATTGCCCATCCGCTTCTTAATTTTTGTCGAATATCAAAATAAGCGCCAATGACAAACAAACCGTGAAGTACACCAGATAAACCAACATACCACTGCATTTGATGTGCAAAGTAATATAAGCCTATAGATGTCCCCAAACACAACACCAAAAATTGAATCAAATAGCGAGGCATTTTGTAGTGATGACCGTGCAATGCCCATAACAAGGTTAGTCCTGTTAGGTTTAACAACAGGTGTGAGGTGTTTGTATGTAGGAAATGCCCTGTTATTAGACGCCACCACTGAAAATGATTAAGCTGATTTCTGTCATAAGCGAACAAATTATTGCTCATTGGCTCCGTAAGAGCCAAAACAATACTTATGATTACTACTAACAGGGGGATCAGGCTGTGTTTTGTCTGTACAGGTAGATAGAACATATTTTTTTATTAAATTTTTAATAGAGCTATATTACCTAATTTAATTTGGATAAGTTAGCTTCAGTTCATGTTATTGATTTATTTTTAGAAGATGGTAAATCAGTTAAAAGAATTAAAAGAGTTAAAAGAATAGAGACAGTGTTAGGACTAAATTCTGAGTAACAATGAGGAGGGGGAACCAAATTATGGTTTATAAATAGATTTGATAGCATGGCCTAATTTTTATATTGGTTAAATTCATGTTCAGCCAAATATTAATTTTATATTGTATTTTAGGTTTAATCTAAAAGTGACCAATCAATAACATTAGCCCAATCATTAATTAGAGGCACATGAGTAGCTTGTATTTAAGCTATGTTCGCCTAATGTTAGTCTTTATATACGTTACCCAAACTATCATAGGCTTATTTAGTTTGGGCCAAATATCAAATAAATATTTTGTAGAGAGTGATAAGAAAATAGCTATACAATTATAGAAAATGAGCTATGTGGTAAATAAAATCGATCCTCATGATATTCAAATAATTTGCACAATGTAATAATTAACTGGCCGGGTAGAAACAAACTAAAAGCTATAGGGTGCTATGCCTAGTTCAAACTGACATAATCAACCTTCCAGTTTTCATCTATTTTCATCAGTTTGACGAAGCGGATATCTTTTAATATTTCACCATTTAATTCTCCTTCAAAATACAAGGATATTTGTGCGTTTTTAGCAAATTCTTTTCTGCCTGCACTACGTGTTTTAGATTGGATAGATACTTTATCGAAACGCATATTTAACAAGTGATTTTGAACACCTTTGCTGGTGTGATAGGAACGTATTAAGCGTTCCATTTTAGGAGTACTTAACTTAATAGCGCCTTCAAGTCCTTTGTTACGATAAATTTGCTCAAAAAACTCAATCGCAGCAAATTCAGGATTATCCCTGTTCAACATACCAAATTTGCCTCCACCTTGTTTGGGGGGAGATTTGTCACATGCACTGAGATGAAGAGTCAATATTAAGATGAAAATGATTTTTTTTAACATGCTTAATTCCATTTGATAGTTGAATCAGTTTTAATAATAAATATCGTATTTATTAATGTCTCAAATGTATAGGGAGACATTAACCTCCCTATAAAACAATGTAAGCGTTGACATTAACTACTTAACTGACAAATTCATAATATTACTGGACGTTTTCTGAGTCAGAAAACTCACCTGTAAATAAAGGACTACTTAAATAACGCTCTGATGCACTAGCCAAGATAACCACTATAATTTTGTTTGCATTTTCAGGTTTCTCTGCCCAACGTTTGGCTGCCACTACTGCAGCGCCAGAAGAGATACCCGCTAAAATACCTTCCTCTTTCATTAAGCGATGCGTCATTGCCATGCAGTCTTCATTACTCACTTGTTCAACCGCATCCAGCATATCTAAGTCTAAGTTGCCAGGTATGAAACCTGCACCTATGCCTTGAATTTTGTGTGGTCCTGGAGTGAGAGCTTCACCTGCTTTGGCTTGTGTGATAACCGGCGAGTCCGTGGGTTCAACGGCCACAGTGGTAATGGCTTTGTTTTGAGTGTTTTTGATATACCGGCTTACTCCAGTAATAGTGCCTCCTGTGCCTACACCCGCTACAAAGATATCAATTTTTCCATCTGTATCATTCCAAATTTCAGGGCCAGTGGTTTTTTCATGTATTTCGGGATTTGCTGGGTTTTCAAACTGGTGCATAGGGATATATTTTAATGGATCAGAAGCAACAATTTCATTGGCAGCAACAATAGCACCTTTCATACCCTTAGGCGCTTCTGTCAAAACCAAATTTGCTCCCATGGCTTTAAGTAACTTACGACGCTCTAAACTCATTGAACTAGGCATGGTTAATGTGATTTTATAACCTCTAGATGCCGCAACAAACGCAAGGGCTATACCAGTATTGCCACTAGTTGCCTCAACAATTTCATTGCCTGGTTTAAGTAATCCTTTTTTTTCAGCATCCCAAATCATATTTGCACCAATGCGGCATTTAACACTGAAACTTGGGTTTCTTGATTCAATCTTTGCGTAAACATTACCGCCTGTAACACGATTAAGTTTGACCAAAGGTGTTTTACCAATGGCGAGTGAATGGTCGTCGTATACTTGCATTGTTATTTCCTTACTTAATATTATATTTTTACGAATAATCTTTGATTGTTACACTGGAGATTGAATATTGATATAGCCTGTTTTTTTTATATATAAAAAACAACAATAGGCCATATAAATATTATTGATACATATAGAGTGTAAAACTGTTTTATCATAAAGATATTCGTAACTCGAGATAAGAGGGTGAGGTCTGATTTTAAGAGCTTTTTCGCTATATCTTATGGTTAATCAATTGTTAATAAAGTTTGAGGTTTTACATGGCGTTTATTGGTACAGAAAAATATATTGCTAGTCGTGAGTTGCAACTTGCTGTCAACGCGGCTATCACGTTACAAAAACCGTTGTTGATCAAAGGTGAACCAGGCACGGGTAAAACTATGTTGGCAGAAGAGCTAGCAAAAAGTTTAGATGCCAATTTGATACAGTGGCATATTAAATCTACGACTAAGGCCCAACAAGGGTTGTATGAATATGACGCTGTATCGCGTTTACGTGACTCGCAATTAGGTGATGAAAAAGTACATGACATCGGTAACTATATTGTCAAAGGTAAATTATGGCAGGCATTTGATGCAGAAAAGCGCACCATATTATTGATTGATGAAATAGACAAAGCAGATATCGAGTTTCCAAACGATTTGTTATTAGAGCTGGATAAAATGGAGTTTTTTGTTTATGAGACTCAACAATTAATTAAAGCTAAACAACGTCCTATTGTGATCATCACATCGAACAATGAAAAAGAATTACCCGATGCTTTTTTACGCCGTTGTTTCTTTCACTATATCCAGTTCCCTGATGCTCAAGAAATGCGTCAAATAGTAGATGTGCATTTTCCAGAGATAAAAAAAATATTACTAAATCAAGCTTTGGAATCATTTTTTGATCTACGTGATGTACCTGGCCTTCGTAAAAAGCCATCTACTTCAGAATTATTAGATTGGTTGAAATTATTGGTGGCTGAAGACATACCGGCTGAGGCATTACAAAATAAAGACGGTAAGCAAAGTATTCCTCCGCTTTATGGCGCGTTGTTAAAAAATGAGCAAGATATCCATCTATTCGAAAAACTGGTCTTTATGGCGCGTCGTTAATGTTAATTGATTTCCTTTTTAAACTCAGAGATTACGGCTTATCAGTGAGTCTAAGAGAGCTTTTGGATTTGCTGAACGCGTTAGAAAAAGGTGTCATATTTGCCAATATTGATGACTTTTATTTTTTATCAAAAATGATCATGGTTAAAGATGAAAGTCAATTTGATAAATTTGATCGTGCATTCGCTGACTATTTTGAAGGCGTGCAAAGTATTGATTTGTTTGGTAAGGATATACCGGAAGAGTGGTTAAAAAATGCATTGGAAAGGCATTTCAGCGAGGAAGAAAAAGCACAAATTAAAGCACTGGGTGGTCTTGAAGAGTTGATGAAAACTCTTAAAGAACGTCTAGCTGAGCAAGAAAAACGTCATCAAGGAGGCAATAAATGGATTGGTACAGGCGGTACATCACCTTTTGGTGCTAATGGATACAATCCAGAAGGTGTGCGTATTGGTCAGGAAGGCAATAGAAATTTTTCCGCAGCAAAAGTGTGGGATAAACGAGAATTTAAGAATCTAGCGGGTGATGTTGAGTTAGGCACACGGAACATTAAGGTTGCGCTGCGTAAACTGCGTAAGTTTGCCCGTACAGGCGCAACTGAAGAGTTAGATATACCGACTACTATTGGTGCAACGGCTAAAAATGCTGGGTTTTTAGACATTCATATGGTTAAAGAGCGTCACAACGCAGTGAAAGTGTTGATGTTTTTTGATGTGGGTGGCTCGATGGATGCCCATATTAAAGAATGTGAAGAATTGTTTTCAGCTGTGCATACAGAATTTAAACATCTTGAATATTTTTATTTTCATAATTGCGTCTACGAAGGTGTCTGGAAAGACAATAAAAGGCGTGAGTCAGAAGTCATACCTATTGCTAATGTTATTCACAAATATGGCGCTGATTATAAACTGATATTTGTGGGTGATGCCACTATGGGTCCCTATGAAATAACATATCCAGGTGGTAGCGTAGAGCATTGGAATGAAGAAGCTGGTTCTGTTTGGATGCAACGTTTACTTCATCATTTTGAAAATGCAATATGGCTTAATCCGCAGTTAAATCAGTATTGGAATTATTATGCCTCAGTGAGCATAATGAAAGGATTGATGACTGACAGAATGTATCCCCTAACGTTAGATGGGATAGGAGAGGGGATAAAAAGCCTAACTAAAAGAAGTGTATGAAAGAACCGGTTATGGAAAAACACATCACCTTAGAAGCGAGTTAATCAGATAATAATATAGAGTCTGAATCGACAGATAATACCCAAAGTATTGCGGATTTAACTCGCAAAGAAACCCGACAAATTGTCACGCCATATGCTTTTTTTGTAGCTGACGATTTGCTGGGTATACCGCTTGCAGGACCGTTTCGCCGGGGATTTGGTTCACTCATAGATTTGTTTTTTATTACTTTGTTAACACAAGTCAACAGCTTAGTTTTAGCTGCAGTCGCTGCTTGGACCTTTTTTAGAGCCGGTAATAGATTAAAGACTAAAAAACGTTTTAACGGGGTTCGAATTTTTTTAGGCTACTAGTGGCGTTATTATTATTTGTTGTGGCTTTGGGCATTGTTGATGAGATTAATGACGACAACTCTCCTGATCGAGATTCATCTGATGCTTCAGTAAACACGGTCAATACAGTGGAAGGAATAACGTTAGTGGCTTTAACGGCAAAGTTTTTGCTTAAAACCAAAGCCATAAAACAACAGGTTGCACAAGGTGAGTGCGAGCCAACCTATGATTGTTTTCAATCTTTAGGAGAAGAACTTGTACAAGATGTCGTTGCTATTGGTTTAAATAGAGATGCCATAGAGGGGGGGTTGGAAGGGTATCTAGGCTCAGTATCTAAAAACCTTACTAACGAGCAACAAACGGAGTTGAGTGCCCATCTACAACAATTTGTCGATACAAAGAAAACTGCTAATGATAATAAAATCGCTGAGCAAGCATCTATTAAAAAGATCCCCTACTAAGCTAGTCGAAAGCAGTTTAGAAAAGGACAAGCCTTATACTCAGTATAAAAGTTTAATTAATTGGTTAAAAAAATTAGTCGAAGAATTTGGTCTTGGGCTTGGATGGGCAGCGTTTTATTTCAGTATATTCACTGCATGGTGGAAAGGTCAAACACCGGGGAAAAAAATGATGGGTATGAAGGTAATTAAACTAGACAACACACCTTTAAACCTGTGGGAAAGCTTTGGCCGTTACGGTGGATATGCTGCTGGTTTTGCAACGGGACTTACAGGGTTCATGCAGGTTTTTTGGGATCCTAATCGTCAAGCGATTCAAGATAAAATTTCAGAAACACTAGTGATTGATTTACGCAAGCCCAAAGTCCCTTTTATTAAACAAACAGCGTCATTACCCCATGGCAAATAGAATAATCCATTTACTAAGCCATCGGAACTGGCCAAAATTCGATGCTGGACGTGACGTTCAGGGAAGATGAACGTCAGATATATGCCGAGGATGGGGCGAAAAACATGGCCCATTCAGATGTGCGCTACTTAATTTAATCAAAGCCCACCCGCTTAAAGGCAGCGGTGCTGGCAAAATAATGCGAACGGGTTGGGATAGCAAGTTTAGAGCGGGAATACTGTTTGGTAAAAAACCAACTAAAGTATAATCCGACCCTGCCAGGCAGAAGCTTTAGCAACTTTATATTCATACGAATTTAGTGTTTACCTCTATCATATCTCGGTAAACCGACATCATGACATGACTATTAAGAAGTTTAGATAAATGCAACACACAACAATATTAGTAATTCAGCAATCTAAGTATAGATCTTCAGGCTATTTGGATAGTGACATCTATGGATGTTCAATGTTAATCAAAGCCCGGTATTTAAGATAAGACTTAATGAAAGGTTTGCTTGTGAGTTTTATTTGTCTATCTAGGTAACGTGATGCACTTTAAAATGTTCGGTTTGTGTTAAGTTTATTATTAGTAGTTTACAAGTTCATTTTGCTTCTGCCTCTTTAAAATTAATGACTCTGCCCAATATCAAGTTCATGACACATAATAAACGCTTGTCTAAAAGTATCCTCTATTCAATATTAGCAATTACCTTTCTGTGGTGCTTAAAGTCTGCTGAAATTTTGTTCGGATTGAATTTATCTTTTATGGGATTGGTGCCCTTAGATACACAAGGTATGTTAGGTATTATAACAGCGCCTTTAGTACATGGTTCTTTGGAACATATTTTTAATAATACTTTTACGATCCTTATTTTAGCTAGTTTTTTGTATTATGGTTATCCTAATTCTTGGTGGAAGGTGTTAATTTTTGTGTGGATTTTGTCCGGTCTGGGTGTGTGGTTTTTTGCCCGACAGGTTAACCACATAGGCGCTAGTGGTGTGACACATGGTTTATTTTTCTTTTTGTTTGTGGCCAGTATATTCCGCCGCGATAAAAGTTCAGTCGCTATAATGATGATTGCTTTTTTACTTTACGGTGGTATGACAATGACGATTTTTCCTAGAGAAGAAGGTATTTCTTTCGAGTATCATTTTTTCGGTGCCTTAGCGGGTGTTGTTGCCGCTTTAATATGGCGTGACAGTGATCCTAAACCTGCGGTAAAACGCTATGAATGGGAAGAAAGTAGCTCGCAAGATGACATAGACATAGGCGATGAATGGCAAGTTGATGACCCTTCAGAAGCAGAAGAAAAACACCGATTTCATTAAGGAAAATAATGCATAACACCGCGCAGCCAAACATATCAACGGTCAAAAATCAGTTCACTTTATTATTAAGAGTTCGATATGGTGAATGTGACGCTCAACAAGTTGTATTTAATGCACGATATGCTGATTATATTGACATTGCTTTAACAGAATACTTCAGAGTAGCAGTAGGTGGTTTTCAAGCTTTGTTGGATAAAGGCTTAGACAACCAAGTGGTGAGTTTGCATATTGATTGGCATTCGCCAGCAAAGTTCGATGATGTTTTGGCCATTGAAGTGTCATTACAAAAGCTTGGCAATACTTCTTATGCTTTTGAGATAATGATCAGCGACTTTGCATCAAAAAAAATCATAGCTAAAAGCACCACTACTTATGTAATGGTCGACACCCAAACCTATCAAAAAACACCCATACCCGATTGGTTAAGAGAAAAATTACAATCACCTGCAGCATTACCTTTGGTTAACCATGCTGGCGTGACTATTTAATACGCGATGGACACAGAGAAGTCAGGGAAATACCTAACACGCCTATAAAAAGTGTTATGTTCATATTTGATACTGGTATAATAAATACCATATATTTCGTTAATTTTACCAAGAGGGTGCATTAATGGCCGAGGCTGACAGTCGTCCGACCAATTTTATTCGTCAAATCATAGATAAAGATATTAACGAAGGTTTACATACTAATATCCAGACTCGTTTTCCGCCTGAGCCAAATGGTTACCTGCATATTGGCCATGCGAAGTCTATATGTCTTAATTTTGGTATTGCCCATGATTATCGAGGACAATGTAACCTTAGGTTTGACGACACTAACCCTGAAAAAGAGGATATAGACTACGTTAATGCTATTCAAAAAGACGTATCTTGGTTAGGTTTTAAATGGGATGGTGATGTGCGTTATTCATCTAATTATTTTGACCAACTCTATGACTTTGCAATTGAATTAATAAATAAAGGTTTGGCTTATGTGGATTTTTCAAGCCAAGAACAGATGCGTGAGTTGCGTGGCACTCTAAAAGAGCTAGGTAAAAATAGTCCTTATCGTGATAACTCTGTAAGCGAAAACTTAACCTTATTTGAAAAGATGCGCAGAGGTGGGTTTAAGGAAGGGGAGTGTCTACTTAGAGCCAAAATTGATATGAGTTCTTCTTTTATGTGCATGCGCGACCCTGCCTTGTACAGAGTTCGGTTTGCCCACCATCACCAAACAGGTGACAATTGGTGTATTTATCCTATGTACGATTTTACCCATTGTATTTCTGATGCGATTGAGGGTATTACCCACTCTTTATGTACATTGGAATTTCAAGACAACAGACGTTTATATGATTGGGTGCTAAGCAATATCAGCATTGAAACTACACCTCATCAATATGAATTTTCAAGACTTAATCTTGAATATACAGTGCTAAGCAAGCGTAAATTAATTCAACTAGTCGACGAAAATCTGGTTAATGGTTGGGACGATCCACGTATGCCAACATTGGCAGGCTTGCGTCGACGTGGTTACACCTCGGCATCTGTGAGAGAGTTTTGTAAACGTATCGGTGTGACTAAAATCGATAACATGGTTGAAATGTCTATGCTTGAAGCTTGTCTAAGAGATGAGTTAAATGCTGATGCGCCCAGAGCGATGGCGGTGCTTGAGCCACTAAGACTGGTAATTGAAAATTATGAAGGTGATGATGTCGAAAACCTAATTGCACCAAACCACCCAGCAAATGAAACTATGGGCCATAGAAGTGTGCCTTTCAGCAAAATAATCTTTATCGAAGCTGATGATTTTAGAGAAGAAGCCAACAAAAAATTTAAGCGCTTAGTGCTTGGCAAAGAAGTGCGTTTAAGAAATGCCTATGTCATTAAGGCTGAACGAGTTGAAAAAGATGAGCAGGGTAATATCACCACTGTTTACTGTAGCTACGATAAAGATACCTTAGGTATAGATCCTGCTGATGGGCGAAAGGTGAAAGGGGTTATACACTGGGTGTCGGCAACAAAGGGTATTCCAGCTGAAATACGTTTGTATGACAGATTATTTAAAGTACCCAATCCTGCAGCAGAAGAAGATTTATTAGCTTGTATCAATGAAGAGTCCTTAGTTGTTAAACAGGGAATCATTGAACCTAGCCTTGTTAATGCAGAACTTAATGAACCAGTTCAATTTGAAAGAACAGGTTATTTTTGCAAAGACCAAGATAGCCGAGTTGATAAGTTAGTCTTCAATCGTGCGGTAGGACTCAGAGATACTTGGGCGAAAATGGATCAATGTTAAGGGAAACTAAAGGACTATACAAACCGGACATTAACTGTCCGGTTTTTTGTTTAAGTCAGCTACGTTTTAAAATGCTGCAGGATGAAAACACATATCAGCCTACTTGGGTTGCGCATCAAGCGTCTGACCATTCTCTGTACTTTTTTCATTGTCCATTAGGTATAAATACAGCGACATAATTTCTTCTGGCATTTTTAAATGATCTGCATTTTCTGCAGGGAAAGCTTTTGCTCGCATAGCCGTTTTAGTAGCGCCAGGATTGATGCAATTAAATCGAATGCTACTGTTATCATACTCATCAGCTAATATTTGCATCATGCCTTGGGTGGCAAATTTAGAAATAGAATAAGGTCCCCAGTATGCCCTTCCTTTTAAACCCACACTTGAGGTTGTAAATATCACTGAAGAATCAGCAGCCTTTTTCAGAGCAGGCAGTAACGCTTGGGTCATTAAAAACTGACTGGTGACATTCACCTGAAATACATTTTGCCAGTCTTGTTCACTAATTTGTGAAAAGGGTCCTAAATGTCCTAAGACACTGGCATTATGTAATAAGCCATCTAAACAACCAAATTGATCACTAATAGTGCTTGCCATACCCTGGTAGTGTTTTGCTGTTGCTCCTTTTAAGTCCAACGGCACAATGGCTGGTTCATTTCCCCCATTATCTATTATTTCATCATAAACACTTTCTAACTTTATTACCGTTTTACCCAGCAAAATGACAGTTGCGCCATGGCTTGCATAGTGCAGAGCCGCTTGTTTTCCAATACCGTCGCCGGCCCCTGTGACTAAGATTGTTTTTTTATCGAGATAAAGTTTTTGGGGGGTGTAGTTGTGCATAGTAAACATCTAATTAAATCAATAACTAAATGATATCACTGAAGTACTGGCATGAGAAAGTCATAAGCTTACGGTATTTCATTATTTTAAAGGGATGTTTATATGAGTTTTACAAACAGACTGAAAAGGCAATAGTATGTCACTTAGTTAACTGTTAACACTACCTTAACAAATATAACATTTGTTAATCACAATGGTTTTCTAATTTATATATATTACAATGGCTTATGGTATAAAAATAAAACCAAATAGAAGCAGTATTATGAAAAAATACTATAATGTATAGGGGTAATCATACTATTTGGATTATCAGCTTGCGGAGGTGACCTACCTGGCGACGTCACAGTCACAGATGATGCCCAGTGCAGTGGTATCTGTTCCTATATAAACCAATGACTTACAAACCCATCGGCACCGAAGCAAGCCACTACACAAGTAGGTTTTACCTCATAGAGCCTGTAACAGATTCTGTGTAACTGTCATTATTTAAGATGTTTTCGAGGTGGTCCCCTAACTCGATAATAAAGCGAACCATCGCCTGTCGCCAGTTATGAATTGGCATAGCTCACTCTTTTGATGCTTCGGTAATAGCTAAGTACACCTTTTTCTTAGCTGAATTGTCACTAGTAAATATCTTTTGTTTTTAAGTGCATTATGGATAACACTATTGAGAGACCCTATGGCGTTGGTCGTATAAATCGCTTTGCGGATGTCCGCAGGGTAATTAAATATGTTGTTTGATTTCTGCCAATGGGCTTGCTGGGATTTACTGCTTTGGAGGTATTACTCGTCCCAAGTGTTTCTGAAGCGCTCTAGTTCAAGCAAGGCTTCTTCCTCTATACTTGAACGTTACATACTCTTTATACCAGTAGTACCAGCCTTACAGTCTTTCCAATAAAGATATTTAAGTGAGTTACGCACCATGTGCACGATACAAATCTGAATATTGGTTTGTCGAAGAACTGCATTAATCGCGTCAAGAAACCCTTTGAGGCCATCTACACCGGCTATAAGTATATCTTCCAGACCACGATGTAGCAGGTCGGACAGCAAACTAAACCAAAACTTAGCTCCTTCTGGCCTTCGGTATTAATACAAAGTGCTAAAAAGATGGATTTGTTGATAACCCGCTTGTCTTGGCGAATTTTCACAATAAAACAATCTAGATAAATAATGGGTTAAATGGGATAAATGGTGTCAAGCGGTCGTGATTGCCATTCAACGACTTTGTCGATGACGGCGCTAGTCACTCTCGATATAAGCGTGGGTGAGATGTCTGCTCCGTAACATTCATCAAAGGCTTGAACATTTCCGTTGTACTCATGCCCGGAGCATACAACCAAAGAATTTTCAAATCCGTGGAGGTAAATAGAGACTTATTTTTTGACCAGTTTGGGCTCAAAAGATCCACCAAGATCACTTAGTGAGTCGAGATCGAACTCACCATCTTCTGTTTTTATACGCTTAGAAGTCATGCCATTACGACTATTTTTGACTACTGACTTAGCATGTTTCTCGTAGCCTGAATGCTCATCCATCTCAGTGTTTAATGCAGCTTCAACGGTTATTTTCTTTAGCATTCGACTGAAATTATTCAGGTCTTCTGAGGTTTAATGCCTTTGGCCGCTTCTTTAGCGAAAGCTACAAGTTCTTTTCTGTTCATTTGTATCTACCTATATTTAACCCTCAATAGAATAATTTATGATAAGAAGTTACAGAATATTTGTTACAGCCTCGATATTGTATCATTTGGCTTTCTTACTGGCTTTAGCAATCGAACCTTTTAATATTCCTGCGGGTAAGCCAAACTCTTTGCACACACCTTTTACTTCTTTGGGTGCACTAACACTTCGTTCTTCTAAACAAAAAAACACTAACCCAAAGGGAAAAACCCCAATCGGCACCTCACAATCCATAGCGCGCCTAAATTATGTAAAGTTAGGCCCAAAGCGATCGCGTACGCTGTACCCAATACACCCCACATAGCGGTAAGCCAGAGCGCACATACAATTGTTACTGGGCCAGAGAGCATCGTCACGTTACGCATATCTCGCTCATGCCCCGTCATATTTAAGAGAAAACTTACCGATCCCGTCGCCATGTTAATCAGCTGGCCCGCGGCAATAATCACCAGCAGCTCAGCACCACTCTCAAAACCCGCACCAAAAAAACTCATAATGAAGCCCGAACATAGCACCATGGCAATCACTATAGGCAGCGAAAGTACCAGCATCGCTCGAGTGGATTTTTTTGCTAAACGCTTTATCGCCGGTAAATCTCCCTCGTTCCATAAACGCGAATAACTTGGCGCAATCACCGTATTCACAACCACTAAAACAAAAGCGATCAAACTTGCTGTACGTTGTGCCGCAACTAGATAAGCCAGCTCTTGAGACTGCACATACGCCCCTGCAATTAAAATACCTCCGTAAGCAGCTGCGACACTCATAGCGTTCGCCGACCACATTTTGCTACTGGATTCCCAGATTTCAGGATTTTTAATTACAGGGAAAATAAATTGCACCTGGGGTTGTCGAAACCATAACCAAAGCCCAAAACCCAACACCAAGACTGTAGAGAAAAAGTAGATGGCGGCCGCCGTTTCAACCGTCGCTGAATGAGGATTAAGGATAAAAAGTAAGGCAAAAAGAGTTAAGAAAATAAAGCTTACCCCAAGGTTCTGAAACACGACTACTGCGACGACACGATGTACGCCCTGAAAAGCTGACGCTAACAACATAAATAGTGATGTCGCCGGAAGTGCCAACATACAGTATTTCAAAACCACGGCGAATTCTGGCTTCTTGAAAACCGCCACCGAGATGGCGTCTGCGAAGAGAACCGTAATTATAGAAAAGGGCACTGTGGCTAGAACAATCCAAATCAGCCCCGTATTTAATTTAGATTGGCAAGCAACCGAGACATACTCTGCACCCATAGTGCGCAGAACCAGATCATCCAAGCCCAATCGAAAGACGATCGAAAGGCCCGTTAGCAGAGTCAGGCCCAGAAAAAACAAGCCTGCCTCATAAGCACCCAGCACTCTAGAGAGTGAAACTGTCAGCGTAATACCAACTATCGCAGCAACGCCCTTTGCCAACCCAGTAATAGCGATTTTAACTAACATCGGGGACATTAGGTTTGTTTTTTTTGGGGAAAGAAAAGCCGACCGGACTGAAGACCTTTTGGTCTCGTCATCTCGACTCACAACCGTATGCCTTTTTTATATAACAAAGGAATCACTTAGCCTCGCTTTTCTGCTGCATCGACAAAATCGCCTCATAGGATCTGAGCACATCATTCCAATCGAAGCCTTTTTGAAATTGTAATACCGCTTTGGACTTCTTTTCCTCCACATAATCATCCTCAATATATTGTTCGCTGAAGAAATTGCTTAAACGGTCAACCTCCCTAAAGTAGAGTGCACTCTCATTAGCGACCCACCGATTAAAAGGGTTATCGTGAGCTATTATTGCACACCCTGCACCTAAGGCCTCAACCAACGAAGGATTCGTACCGCCGACTTGATGACCATGTATATAAAAACGCGAATAAAACCTTAATGCCGCAATGGTATCCGCATCATAAATAGCGCCAGGAAAAATGACACTGTCGTTAGCCGTTTCAAAGATTTCTCGGTGGTAGTGATTGGAGTCTGGGAAAAAACTGCCTAGAACAAGCAACTTTCCCTTCCTAGGACACATACAAAAAGCTTTGACGATTTCAATAATTGAGTTCTCTGGCTCGGGCCTAGCAATAACTATTGAATAATTGTTCTTTTCAACGCCATATTGATCAATGAGAGACTCATCAGCGTCGCTTACCCTTATTGCGCCGTAGGGGATCATGGTAATCTTATCTCGTGAGACACGCGTGGCCAGATGTGCTTCTATTAGTGGATGATCGGCGATTAAGTGATTGGCGAACCAACAGCCTAAACGCTCATTCAGCCAAAACCAAGCTTTAAGAATACGTCCCCATTTCTGACGTTTCCACTCGATACCATCCATATTCATCACATTTCTAATGCGATATATGCGCTGTACTATATTGACACATGCCGTGTTGTAACCTAGCGTCAAATGTAAGGACTTATATTTTCTCGCATGCCATACAGATCTCAGGTCAAACAAAATGGTACCAAGCGGGCTCTCATTTTTGATGGGAATATGAACGCGTTTTATCCCCCGCCAAGTAGACTCGTGTAGCTTACCTTGACCCCCTTCCTGACAATAGACGATCAAATCCCAACCTTGATCAACTAGAAATAAACAAAGGCGTTCAGCAAATGTCTCGAACCCCCCGTGCCTAGCAGGTACACCCCGAATACCCAAAATAACGAGCTGCCTCCTACTCATAACGCTCTCAACTTAGCAGACATAAGGCTTGTCACTCTTTGATCAAAAACAGACAACTTAAAGTCATCTGCACGTTTCGTAGCGTTTAGTGAAAGTCTTTCCCACTCGCTGCGATCATGTGCGACCTCCTGAATTTTTTCAGCGATTTCTGCTACTCGGGATGAATCCATTAAATATCCATCCATACCCTCTCTAACCACTTCAGTTGGCCCGCCGACCTCAGGCGCAATTACCGGTACTCCGAATGAAAAGGCCTCCAGCAGTGTCAGCCCAAATGTCTCAACCCATTCATCGGGCTTTGAGAGATTCAACACAAGACTTGCATCGGCATAAAACGAGCTCATATCGGTTTGCCTAGGCAACAAGCGAACATTTCCGAGCACTTCTACATCTTGAAAAAATTCGTTGATCTCATCGGCCTCTGCATTAAGCACCAGCGTAAATTGAATACATTGATCTTCGCGAAGAGCCGACGCAACATTAAGAAATTCAAAAATCCCCTTATATGTTTTTAATGAACATGCCATGAGTACACCAAATGCGCTTTGCTTATCACGCTTTGGCTTTAAGCTTTTTGCGATAGCATTGTAGATAACACGCTCGTCATCAACCCCAAAACCTTCAACCTTGCGAAGATAATCTGAAACAAAAACCACCTTAGATGCGCAAAGACTGACGACTGACCGTAAAAGCTTCTTAAACAAAAGCGGCTTTATCGAGGTCTCATGTATATGACATACCACAACCTTACCCATCAACTTCGCAGCTAACATAGCTCCCGTAGGTCTCATCGTGTTGATATAGAAAACGGCATCAACCCTGAGATACCTCAAACAATCAAAAAACAGGTGCAGTTGAGACAGAATGTCGAAAAACAGTGTTATGTAACGGTTTTCTGATCGCCTATAAAAAACAGTGCGCTCTGTATCGGCAATTCCTCTCAGAGGCCCGTCTCCCCAACTACTGGTTAGCATCTCGGTGCGAATGCCCTTGCCAGACAACGCAGTGGCAACTTGCGCAAGTACTTTAGGACTCCCACTACAGTCATTAAAAAGATGAACGAACACGATCGCTTGTGACAAATCTTTACCTCTTCCTTTCCCAAAAAATATTAATAGAACAACCCAGAAAGATCATGAAAGGTATTGCTTGAACTTTATTGTACAGCCCAGAAATAGCGAAGCTGGTGAAAAAAATAATGCCGGCAATAACGAGCACAGACCTAGCTTCCATATCTCGTGCTCTGATTGCTATGTAAAAAAGGTGTAGTAAAAAAAACAGATACAACAAAACTCCAATAATGCCGGTCTTTAAAAGTAGGTATGAATAGGCGCTGTGCAAAATAAAAATTTCGCTATGGACATCGCCACCAAGCTTTATCGTCACATCCAAAGGGAGCGAATAGCCAGCGCCAAATCCAAACAGCTGAGTCAAAAAAGATGCGTTTTCTAAAACTTCACGCGTAAGAAAGTTTTCGTAACCACGCCAATTATTATTGATGTCATATATATTCCAATTGTCGAACTGAATAAATTCTGACGTCGGATTCATAAACTTATTCAGCAAGGGATTGTTGGTTTCATAGCCACCCACAACCAAAAAACTGAGTATTAGAACGATTAACACCAGAAAAAGAATTAACGCCGGCTTTCTATAGAATTCAAAATAGACAAAGAGAGAGAAAATTAAAATCAGCCAGCCCGTTCTGGAGAAAGAGAGAGCCACGCTGATAATCAATAAGAAAACAGCAAAAAGTAATGCCTCTAACCGCAAGTGAAATAATCTACCTGTGCCCCCCCACAACAGCAAAGCCACTGTAAAAGGAATGATATGATTGCCTTTAACTCCCAAGTCTCTGATGTCCCGCCCGCCAAGAGACAACACCTCTGGATTAATGGCGAAATACGCTAAATGCATAAGCGCAAGAAAAATTCCAGCGATGCAAAAAATGTAGTAGAAATCTTGGCGACTCAAGGCTAAATAGAAAAAGCATCCGACATAAAATGCCAGCAAGGGGTTTAACAAATACCAAAAGTCCTTAAAAACTTCATAGTAAGTAAAACTAGACCATAGACCGTGGGTGGAAATCAAAAACACTAATAATAAGGGTAGTATGAAAGCGAACAGTTTCTTAGAAGGGATTCGCCACACAGTAATGGCAGCTAGGGGAGCCATAGCAAGGGTATAAAGTCCTGAAGACAATATAAACGGGGTAACCAAGTAACCAAAAAACAGTGGCTTATAAAAAGAAAATAAAGTCATAGCACATCAGTTTGAGGGTTTACCGCGCCAATCACTCTTGCTGGTACGCCAGCAATCATTACCCCGCTTGTGAATTCGCCGCTAACCATCGCACCAGCCGCAACTATGCTGCCGCTGCCGACCTTAGCGCCATCCAAAAAGGTTGCCTTTGCACCTACCCAAATGTTGCTTCCGAGCTCTATACCTCGCGATGTAACACCCTGATCACGAATCAACATATTTGGATGGCTAAAATTATGATTTTGCGAGTGAAAACTAACGTACTGCCCCATTATTACATCGCTACCTATTTTAACCCCGCCAGTACAGCCGAAATATGAGTTCTCTCCAATGCCAGTATTATCTCCAATCTCTAAGCCAACGCCGTATTTACTCATATGGCTCGTGACACTGATGATCGTCCCTGCGCCGATATTCACGGAATTACCCAGTCGGACACCGTTTTCGCCATAACAATCAACTGAAGCGTAATTGCCAATCGTGCACCCGGCCCCCATATGCAATTGCGATCTGTTTTTAATGCTGACGCCTCGCCCCAAGAAGACTT
>Ga0206127_1001993_pt1 | contig 21099 bp, 15 predicted proteins | sample Helgoland_Spring_6_FD_148646 | JGI IMG/M metagenome (GOLD analysis project Ga0206127, IMG submission 148646) | Pelagic subsurface seawater microbial communities from Kabeltonne, Helgoland, North Sea - Helgoland_Spring_Bloom_20160419_1 | ecosystem: Environmental > Aquatic > Marine > Epipelagic ...
TTTGGAACTGCAACCTACTAATAAAATTGCCAGTGTTATTGCCAGTATTTGATGCATTTCTGTTCTCCAAATTAACCCTATGCTCAATTGTAATGTAACCAGATTTTTTTTGGGATGTTTATGATAGTTTGAAATTCCATAGATTATGGTATTCTCCGGTTACACGGTGTGAAAGTATCGGTGGGTTTTAAACGGTTTTGATTGTTTTGTCGGGTGAAGGCAAAGGTTCTACTTTCACACCTGTTTCACACTTTTTAAAATAACAATATAATCAATGGTTTACGATCTTGATGTTATTGAGTGGGAGTGACCAGATATAAAAAAACCGTTTAAAATCAATAAGTTATAAGTTATTAAACTGTTCCACACCTTTTGTAACCTGTTGTTTTTATTGAGTTTTTAAATCCTACTTTCACAGTTTGTTTCACAAACTTGTGTCCATTGAAAATCATAAGTAATATTCATTTTAGTACTAATATCTTAATAAAAATCTATAGCAGGCATGAGGGATATAGAAGAAATATAAATAAACCCAAGGGATTTATATGTAATAATGAGTAGGGCAATATTGTCCTATCATTAATTGGATTAATATGAAATTCCGACCACTGTGGGATACAAAAATCTAGAATTTATGAATCAGAGATAAACATATGCCTTTCAGATTAGATATCCAAATATTACGTGGGATTGCAGTCATATACGTAATTTTATTCCACCTCAATTTAGATTTTTTTCATTCTGGATTTTTAGGTGTTGATGTTTTTTTTGTAATCAGTGGGTTTTTAATGACTGTTTTATATAAGAACTCAACTGCCATCGATTTTTATAAAAAAAGAGCTAAAAGACTTTTACCCGCATACTTTTTTACTCTATTTTTAGCAATATTTTTGGCTATATTTATTGTTAACCCAATTGATTTAGAAGAGGTTTTAGAAGAAGCATTGTTTGCTTCCTTTTTCTTATCTAATATTGGTTTTCTAAATATAGACTCTTATTATTCATCCACAGCATTCAGACCTCTTCTGCATTTTTGGTCATTAAGTGTTGAAATACAGTTCTATTTGTTATTTCCTATATTATTTTATTTCGCTCGTAAACGTGTCATTAATCCTGCTCTAATTTTTGTAGTATCGTTCTTTCTTTGCCTTTATCTAGTTTTTGTAAATTCATCCGATGCATCATTTTTTTTAATGCCCACTAGAGTGTGGGAGTTCTTTATAGGCTATTTAGCTGCCACATACTTTAACGCAAATAATCTACCTAAAATAAGTAAACCTTTGTTTGGATTAATAGGATTAATTATTATTCTGTGTATTCCTTTTTTTAACCTAGATGAACAGGGCTCTAACATAATATTCGGACACCCTGGACTATGGGCATTCATTGTATGCGTAGCCACAGGATTAATTTTAGCTTACGGTCTTCCCATATACATTGAACAGTCTATTTTAGGAAAAGTGCTAATACAGGCTGGTAAATATTCATATAGTGCATATTTATCCCATTTTATTGTCATAAATTTTTACAATTACAAGCCTTTTTCTGAAAGCAACATCATTATTTTTGATTCTGCTTATAGCCTTTTAAATATTATCGTTCTGATCCTATTGTTGACAGTTGTAACTTACTACTGTGGCGAACAATGGCTTCAAAAAAAATCCTACTCGAGAAAAAATATTAAGGTATGTATTGCTATATTTGTGATTTTAGCGGTTGTATCAAAACCCCTTCAATTACAATTATTGTCAAAAGAAGAACGATTACTTTACGAAGCTTCTCTTTCATACTCCTCAAAACGATGCAGTGCTTGGCAGCAAGTTAAAAATATAAAACAAAGTATATGTGAGTTACATGATATAAATAATCATTATAGAAATATATTACTGGTGGGTGATAGTCATGCTGGGGCAATTAGGCATGCGTTTTCTTCAGCCGCAGAAAGACATGGTTTTAATACATTTTTAACAAAAAAAAATAGTGCTCTGACTAAAGGTAGACTTACTGTAGAAGAGCTTTTAAATGATATCAGTGCTAATAATATAGACAGTGTTATCTTTCATTACGCAACTCTAAATTTAATCAAAGATAATGATTATTTATTAAATCAAACAATTGAATTGAGTCATGCTTTGAAAGAAAAAGGCATAACTGCAAGCTTGGTCATGCCAACGCCTCAATTCGATGGAAAACAGCCGCTTAAAGAAATTTACCATAATATAAAAAATAATACGCCTTTATCCTCCTTAAGCCTAGATGATTATCATCAAAGTAATTCCAAGATTAAGGCTTTTTTGAATGATAATACGAGTTCAATAAAAATATATGATTCTGCTTATTTCTTTTGTGAGAACAACTGCATTATGGTTGATGAATTTCATCAACCTGTTTATGTCGATGCAGGACATTTAACAAAAACTGGTGCGAGAAAACTAACACCTGTTTTTAATCAGATTTTTACAGATATTACTAATAACTCAACTAAATAAAATTACAGTAACGAGCTTGAGGTCTGTATTATTGGGATTTAGCCACATCATCAATTTTGACAGCTAACTCTTAGATAAGTTAGTTTTAGTAACTTCAATCTGGGGATTCTAGCTTATCAAGAATCTCATATGCCATAGATTATGGTATTCTTCTTGATTACACGGTGTGAAACTATCGGTGTGTTTTTAAATGGTTTTGATTGATTTTGTCGGGTGAAGGCAAAGGTTCTACTTTCACACTTGTTCCACACTTTTTAAAATATCAATATAATCAATGGGTTACGATCTTGATGTTATTGAGTGGGAGTAAGTTTTTATTTCGGAAGCTCAAAGAGTTCCTCAACCGGGCAATCTAGGGTTTTTGCGATTTTTAATGCAAGTACTGTCGAGGGAATATAAACACCATTTTCAACAGCGTTAATACTTTTTCTAGATACATCTGCGCTCTCAGAGAGCTGTTGCTGTGTTAGCCCTCTGGATTTCCTTATTTCCCGCAGGTTATTGCTGAGTTTTTCGTGGTTTTTACCCATTGCTACTTTTCTTCAAACTCTTCAATGGCCTTAGAAATTAGTGAGCTATCATTTGGATAAATATAGCCCGCGATAATGATGCCTACTCCAATTGCAATTATTAACAATCCAATACCCTTAAAAAAGCTTCCTAAGGAAACTGTCCCCAGAAGAAAAATACCAATACCGACAAAAAGGGTAACTGTACCGCCTTTTCTACTGTCTACAGGTTGTTTTTTACCGTTTAACTGTTGAAGTATTTTTTTTAATTCGGCGGTGTCTGATATATTTTTTGATATCTCGATAAGCGTTGCCCTTTTGTTTTTTTCATCGAAATATATCCATACAAAAACGCTTAAGGGAATTATAATCCCTGCCAAAATTCCTAATATAGGGATAAGTTCTCGCATAACTGCCTCTTTTTGGTGAATGTAACGTAAAGGTATCATTTTTAAATAGTGAAGTAAAGGTTACATTTTGAGGGTTTATTAATCAATAATAATGTATTTGATCATGCTATTGCTTATAGTAAGCATATTGGAAGTTGGAGGTTAGTGTGATGGCTTTAACTCTTTTAAAAAATAAATATAATCAATGGTATACAATCACAATGTCATTAAGTGGCAATAATATTTAGCTAAATTAATATGGATCCAATATCACAAGGTACAGTTGGCGCAGCCTTTGCCCAATCCACTGCTAATAAGAAAAATATCCTCAGTATCAGTCTGATTGGTTTTCTTGCAGGATTGGCGCCTGATTTAGATGTGTTGATTCGATCATCAACGGATCCAATTTTATTTCTTGAATACCATCGGCAGTTCAGTCATTCGCTATTTTTTATTCCTTTTGGCGCTTTGATTGTTGCTCTTTTTCTCTATCCTTTATTTAGAAAATCTATAAGTTTAAAAACTGTCTATCTGGCAAGTTTTTTGGGTTATGCAACCCATGGTTTACTTGATGCATGTACTTCTTATGGCACGCTACTCTTTTGGCCTTTCTCGAACGAGCGAGTTACTTGGAATAATATATCTATTGTTGATCCGCTGTTTACCATTCCTATCTTAATCCTTGCAGGAACTGCAATAAAAACCAGAAAACGCCTTTTTAGTTATTTTGCCATTGGATGGGTCGCTTTTTATCTGTCTTTAGGCTTTGTTCAATACGATAGAGCGTTTGAGGCGGCTAATAAGCTCGCGCTTTCAAGAGGTCACAATCCAGAGCGTTTGACACTTAAACCATCCTTTGGAAATCTGATTTTGTGGAAGTCCATTTATCAGCATGAGGAAGCTTTTTATGTTGATGCCATTCGAACCCTTCAATCATCAACCTGGTGTTTGGGAGAGAGTATTCGAATATTTGACTATCAATTTCATTTGCCTAATCTTAAAAAAGACAGCCAGCAAAGAAAGGATATTGAAAGATTTCGTTGGTTTTCACAGGATTATTTGGGCTTTGATGAAGAGAAAAATCTTGTCACAGATGTTCGTTACTCAATGATTCCCAACCAGATTGCGCCTATGTGGGGGCTGGTCATTGATAATCAGCGAGGTATTCATGAGCATGCGATTTGGTGGACAGGTCGTGATTTGGAGCAAGAACAGTTAGATGTATTTAAAGAGATGTTAAGCGGTAAAAAGTGTCGAGATAGCGTTTAAGCGTTTTTGGTAGTTTTAACTTTTTCTTCAAAATCTAAGTCACTATCCAGAGTATTTTTCACGCAGTTTTTAGATGTTTTTTAAAATCTTTCTCTCTACTCTATTAATATCAGTTAGTTGTACTTTGTGATACTAGTAACTAATAAAAACCTTGAAACCACATATAGGAAAATTATTGGAAAGCTTATTATTTTAGTTAATAAGATAACAATTTCTTTTTTATTGGTTCGAGTTGCGCCAGTCGAAACTCTAATTTGATCTTTTGGAAATCATTTTAGAGTAAATTAAAATAATAAATCCATAAAAGAAGAAAATAACATGAAAAATTCGTTTAAGAAGATTGTGCTTTCATTGCTGGCTACGCTTTCCGTCATCTGTGTTAATACAAATTCCTCAGAAGTCATAGATTTTAATCAGGGCGTGCCTTACGATTTTAGTCTTGAGGGTGGGATGTCAACTTTTGATGGTTATATTAATGATAATCAATATGATAAATCTAGTACTCTAGTTTTCCTAGATCCCGTTTTTGTGTCTTCATTCGATTTGAATGCCTTGCCATGGGAAGATTATGAATTTGATATTGTTACTTCAACCTACCCCATAGTGGATTTAGATATTGCGGGTAATACTGTTTTTGAAATAGAAGTGGATTTATCAAATTACGCTACCTATTTGATATAACCGACAGTAAATTAACTGAAGGTGCGATTAGCTCTGATGCTAATAGAGAAGCTCATCAGTCAATTGTTGATCATCTTGAAAAGTATATGCCTGCAGATATGTAGTTTTTTAAAAAGAATTAGTTCCAAAATTTAGCCTCGAGAAATCGGGGCTTTTTTTTTGCATTAAGTTATTAGGTTGTTACCTTTACACCTGTTTCATATACACCTGTTTCATATTTCATGAAAATTTTTCTATCAATAAGTGCGAATAAATTAAGCTCAATATTTATTGGACTATGTTCTTATCTCAAGCTATAAATAAATATATCATGTAAGAATTTTTAATAAAAATTTTGGAAGTTTTATTAATAAACAAGGAAAGTTTATGTTCAAGTATATTTTAGGTGTAATGATTTTTAGTTTGGGTTTAACAGCATGCAGTAGCAGTAACGACACTGCGACGCAAGAGACTACGCCCGCTGAAAAAGTGATTACGCCCGATGAACCAGTGATTCCGCCCGATGAACCAGTGATTCCGCCCGATGAACCAGTGATTACGCCCCCTGAACCAGTGATTACGCCCCCTGAACAAGTGATTACGCCCCCTGAACAAGTGATTACGCCCACTGAAAAAGTGATTCCGCCCGCTGAATCAGTGATTACGCCCGCTGCATCAGCGTTAACCATGTCTTTCACTCCCACTAAAGCCTTTCGTTTCAATTGGCCCGCTGCGACGAATGCGACTTACTACGAGCTCTACGAAACAGCCACCATTGGATCCGGTTATAGCCTTATCATAAAGACCACAGCGACTAGCTTTGATCATGTGGTTCCGTTGTACGCCCGCCTTAATGCGAAGTATATGCTAAAGAGTTGCAGTGATAGTGCGTGCAGTCCTGCTTCCGTAGAAGTTTTCACTAGTACAAAAATCGCTGAAATGACCAGTAGCATTCGCCACGCAAAGGCCAGCAATACCGACCCAAATGATTGGTTTGGTTCCAGCGTAAGCCTAAGCAGCGATGGCAACACATTGGCTGTGGGTGCGAGGTTTGAAGAAAGTAATGCCACGGGTATCGGTGGGGATGAAGGTAATAATTCAGTACCTTTTGCAGGTGCGGTGTACGTCTTTAGTCGATCAGGCACCACATGGACTCAACAAGCCTATGTGAAGGCCAGCAATACCGACGCAGATGATCAGTTTGGTTACAGCGTAAGCCTAAGCAGCGATGGCAACACATTGGCTGTGGGTGCGATCAATGAAGGCAGTAATGCCACGGGTATCGGTGGGAATGAAGATAATAATTCAACGACTGTGGGTGCTTCTTATCCTAAACAGAGTGGTGCAGGTGCGGTGTACGTCTTTAGTCGATCAGACACCACATGGACTCAACAAGCCTATGTGAAGGCCAGCAATACCGACGCAAAAGATTATTTTGGGCACAGCGTAAGCCTAAGCAGCGATGGCAACACATTGGCTGTGGGTGCTCTACAAGAAAGCAGTAATGCCACGGGTATCATCGATGCGGATGAAGATAATAATTCAACATCTAAGGCAGGTGCGGTGTACGTCTTTAGTCGATCAGATACCATATGGACTCAACAAGCCTATGTGAAGGCCAGCAATACCGGCGCATATGATTATTTTGGGCGCAGCGTAAGCCTAAGCAGCGATGGCAACACATTGGCTGTGGGTGCGAAAGGTGAAGACAGTAATGCCAGGGGTATCATCGATGCGGATGAAGATAATAATTCAACATCTAAGGCAGGTGCGGTGTACGTCTTTAGTCGATCAGGCACCACATGGACTCAACAAGCCTATGTGAAGGCCAGCGATACCGAAGCAGGTGATGAGTTTGGGTATAGCGTAAGCCTAAGCAGCGATGGCAACACATTGGCTGTGGGTGCTCGACATTCATACAGTAGTTCCACGGGTGCGCTGTACGTCTTTAGTCGATCAGGCACCACATGGACTCAACAAGCCTATGTGAAGGCCAGCAACACCGAAGCAAATGATGATTTTGGTTACAGTGTAAGCCTAAGCAGCGATGGCAACACATTGGCTGTGGGTGCTCAAAGAGAAAGCAGTAATGCCACGGGTATCGGTGGGGATGAAGATGATAATTCAGCACCTTTTGCAGGTGCGGTGTACGTCTTTAGTCGATCAGGCACCACATGGACTCAACAAGCCTATGTGAAGTCCAGCAACAACGAAAGATTGAATTATTTTGGGGCCAGCGTAAGCCTAAGCAGCGATGGCAACACATTGGCTGTGGGTGCTTATAATGAAGACAGTGCTGCAGGTGCGGTGTATCTTTACTAACCTTAATCAGACTTGAAGACCCTAGGATCATTATGCTAACGCAATGAGTGCGTGGCCTAAGGATTGGGACTTAATGGGTTTAGTGAGCAGTTAAGGCGTCCGTGTCTGGGTTAATTTAACTCACATTTGAGCCTGCTTTGACATAAACAGGCCTGGTTTCGGCTTGGGGTATCTGGCTAAATCTGAGACGTTAAGCGTTAACATTACTAGGCCTAGACCTAGTCGAAACTTTATACCGATGAAAGAAGTCAGCTTTTGATCAACATCATTAGCTGCAATGCTCAACCAAAACTTCAATCCATTAGATAAGGATGATGTTTGGGCGGGCGACGTGATCTATCTCAAAACGGCGGAAGGCTGGATGTACTTGGCGGGGTTCTGTCGCAAAGATATACATAGTATTTTCCAATAGAGAGATGAGCCTGAAATCCAGCTGTTTAAGTGCCTGTTTTTAGTCGCTCATGAAGTTGATTAAAGAGTTTATCTCTTGCTGAGTTCAGTTGTTCAGCAGCTTCATTGTCTGTTATTTCGTTGGCAGATGGATCTGGATTTAGCTTAGGATTGGGTGTCTTATTCTAATTTTTTATAGCTAGCGCATAAAGCGATGAGGTTGAGTGCTTCATCGCTTTATTAGTTGTTTAACGACTTAATTACACTTTTACTCGCGATTTATAGAGGGTTTAAATTTCATGAAATTGGATTTAAAAAATAAAATACCACCACCTATTGTTACATTAGTTTTTGCCGCACTGATTTATTTATCGTCCGATTTGTTACCTCATTTAATGTTTAAAGGGCAAACATTTCTATCATCCATTATTATGATATTCGGGCTAATAATTTTATTGCTTGCAGTTAAAGTATTTGTACAATTTAAAACAACGATTAATCCTCTAAAGCCAGAAACAACCTCTGTACTGGTAACATCGGGTATATTTAAATTGAGCCGCAACCCAATGTATTTGGGTATGTTATTGCTTATAATAGGTTTATGGGGCAAAACAGGTGCTGCTTCAGGGTTTATTTTGGTACCTAGTTTTATAGCGTATTTGAATTATTTTCAGATATTTCCTGAGGAGCAGGCAATGAAGGGGCTTTTTTCAGGTAAATATGAAGTTTACTGCCAACAGGTAAGGCGTTGGCTTTAATTTTATTTCAAGGGATTATTATGTTTAAAAAATTAACGATTTGTTTAGTGCTTTTCTGTCTTGGCGGTTGCACCTTGCTAACATTACCTTTAGTGGTAGTTGATACCGCTGTGGGTATTGCTACATTACCTATCACTGCAGTGGGGAAGGTGGTTGATGCGGTTAATGATGACGAAGAAGAGTGATCTTTAAGCTGAAGAAAAAGGGGTGCTAACAGCACCCCTTTTTTTGTGTAACCACTCTGGGTTTTATTATTTAGAAGTCGCGTCGATACGCTGCATACCAGAACGCGCCATTAAAGCCCATAGGTGCAAATTGGCTATAAAGTCTTCCCAAGCTAGCTGTTTTGGTTGAGTCGCCGCCTTTATTATTAAAGATATTATTGCCACCAAAAAGAACACTTGCTTGATTATTTAGTTCATAGGTAGCTTCAATATCTGCTGTATATTCAGAATCAAAGGTTTTTTCGTCCTCTTTATCCCACCAAGCGCCATAATAATTAATACGGCTTAATAGATTTACGCCGCCAATTGTTTTCCTGGCACTTAGATTCCATCGTGTATTAGGAGTTGTTTCTTCAATTTGTTGCTCCCGAGCATTGTCAATGGTGGAGCCTCTTTTGGTTACCTTAGTTTTAGTGTGGTTATAGGCGAGATTCCAATCAATATCAGCCATAGTCGTTGAGGCTACAATATCAAACCCACTGGTGTTAGTAGCAAAGTCATTGGTGAAAAATCTAACTTCTGAAATATCTTCTGCACCAGGATAGTTCATGCCAATTAGTGTTTTTCTTTGATCATCTGATAATGGAGTTTCTTTCGAAAGGTTTAAACGATTTTTAATATCAATATCAAAGTAATCTACGGTGAGATCAATTTCACCAATGGTTGCAAATAAACCTAGGGTTATATTTTTTGATTCCTCAGGTTTTAGCGGCTTTCCATCCAGTAACGCTGAAACAGGATTGGTCGCAGGCAATGTACCCTTATTTACCAACTTATCTTTAGCTACATCTAGTTCAGTGGATATATTTGCAGCATTAATTTGCCCTGGTGTGGGTGCCTTAAAGCCGGTGCTAATGGTTGAACGAATGCCCGTGCTATCACTTAGCTGATAATTACCACCAAGCTTATAGTTGGTAGTTGTGCCAAAATCATCAAAGTTTTCAGTTCGCAGCGCTGTTTGAACCAATAATTGATCAGTAGCCTCCCAATCAGCTTCAATATAAGCCGCTATATTAGAGCGATCAAAGACACCAGAAATTTCAGGTGAAAACCCGGGGAAACCATTGGATGAGGTACTAAATGGCGTTGGCTTGTCATTAGCATCAAAGGCGAGTGAGCCCTTGACCCATGAATTTCTGTCACCGGCACCAATGGTAAATTCTTCAATACGGTACTCAGCGCCAAAGGCCCAACTCAATGTTTCACTGCTGGTGTAGGTGAAATCAGCATTTACATTTCGATCTACCTGCTGGTAGTAGCCAGGATCAAAGTTGCGAACTGTGGTTTTGCCATCGGCATTTGGCCCAAGGCTAGCATTCACCGAATTATTAAGATAGAAATCGGCCTTGCTTTTGCCGTAGTAACTACTAACATCCCAACCTAAACCGCCAGCAGTTTCACCCTTAACGCCAAATAAAAAGCCTTGATCGGAGACCTTGCCGCCAAATCGAGGTGTGAATCCTCCAGGGATAATTTCAGCATAGTGAAAACAGTTTTCATCTTGACCAAGTAGAGAAATAGTTTCTAGTACCTTACTTAAATCAACCTTGCCATTCGCATCTTTATGATCACTTGTGTACGCCTGTTTGTCACAATTTCCCGTTCCATCCTCTGTCATATCGGCAATGAGTAGTTTGTCACCGGAGGCATAAACACCACCACGATTAGTTGGATTGCGGAAAAAGAATCCACCGTCTACTGTTTTGGAGTTATTGTTGGCGTAGCCATACATTTCGGTACCGCCACCCAGATCACCGCCAAAATTTAGAAACAGTTTAATATCATTATCAACTTTTGGCTTGCCCCAAATCATTGCTGGGTTAGGGACATCTTGGAATTCTGCGTCAATAAGTGCCGCTGCATCTACACGCTGTTTTGAGCGACTAGTCGCATCTGCATTGCCGTATTCAAGGGACATATTAACAAAGCCATCAGTGCCTAGTTCAAAGCCTTTGTTCATAGCCACTGTTGTCTGCTGACCATCTCCTGCAGAGTATTGGCCAGAGCGCAATTCAAGTTTGCCACCATCGCTTGCATCCTGTAGCTGAAAATTAATAACACCAGCAATGGCGTCAGAGCCATAGATAGATGATGCGCCATCGCGAAGTACTTCAACACTTTTCAGCGCTATGGCAGGTATAACTGATATATCGGGACCCTGAGAGCCATTTGAAATACCATTGCCATTCCAAGTGATTACTGCACCGCGATGCCTTCGTTTGCCATTTACCAAAATTAAAGTGTGATCCGGGGCTAAGCCGCGAAGATTAGCTGGGCGCATGAAAGTAGCCGCGTCGCTGATCGGTTGATCATTTACAGAATATGAAGGTACAGAATTTCTTAAAAGATTGCTGATATCCGTATCACCTTGATTAGTTAGTTCCTCAGAGGAAATAACATCAACTGGTGCTGTAGTTTCTGTTACAGAACGAGCTTTTGCCCTACTGCCGATTGTTACAACTTCTTCTAAGGCACCGTCAGCAAATGATAATGCAGGCATTAAGTGTGTCCCTACCATGGTTGAAAAAATTATCGTTGCTTTCCAAATTTTATTAATATTCATAGTCTCTCCTTAACTAGAGTTTAGTGTTTGCTTCCAATACTGCTTCCGCAAATAACAAGTATAGACAATGCTTTTGCTTTCGTTTGGGAGGTTGCTGTATTTAATGCTTCAATGAATTGGATTAACGTTTATTTGGTTACAAGATAAGGCTTTTTGATGTTTCACCGGCTCGCTCTTGAACCAGTTTAGGTAATAGAAATCCGGGTAATTCAGCTTGAATTTGGCTGAAAATTTCTACAGCATGATCCTTAGATACATCAAAATGGCTAGCGCCCTGAACGGGGTCTAGCATATGCAGATAGTAGGGCATTATTCCCGCATCAAATAGCTTTTCACTTAAAGCGATAAGTTGTTCGCTACTGTCATTTATCCCTTTAAGAAGTACGCTTTGGTTAAGCATAGTGATACCTGCAGATTTTAATTGATCAACCGCTTGGCATAGCTTCGCGTCTATTTCATTGGCGTGATTAATATGTAATACCATGGTCGGTTTTAGACGAGTGTTACCTAGCCAATCAAGTAATTGATTGTCGACCCTACTTGGAATAACCACGGGCAGTCGGGTATGAATACGCAGGCGTTTAATATGTTTTATCGATTCAATTTGTTGCGTAAGCCAACTTAGAAAATTGTCATTGGCGGCTAAGGGGTCGCCGCCGCTATAAATAACTTCATTAATTTCAGGCCGAGTTTTGAGGTAATCAAGTGCCTGCAACCACTGCTGTTTGCTTTGGCGGTTTTCTTGATAGGGAAAATGACGGCGAAAACAGTAGCGACAGTTGATCGCGCAGTTGGGGCTAATAATCATCAGAACCCGATTGCGATATTTATGTACAATGCCCGCTACGGGATTGTACTCTGATTCATTGACTGGATCGGTATTGAAGCTGGGGTCTTGCTTAAGCTCTGCTTCAATTGGAATTACCTGTTTGAGTAGGGGGTCTTCTGGGTTGCCATATTCCATTAATTGGACATAGTGTTGCGGCACTTTGATGGAAAATTCTTGGGTGGCAAGCTGGCTAGCGTTTAGATCTTTTGAATTTAAGCCCAGCAGTTGTAATAATTGGTCAATTGAACTGATACAGTTACTTAATTCAGCCTTCCAGTCTGAATAAATATTAATCGGTTGGCTTGTGGGTTCAGTTAACATTGAAATTTAATAACTACTCTTGTTTGGAATAAGCAGTTTACGCTATTTTTGGATTGTAGAGTGGAATTAACAGGAACAATTTTTGGACGATCATATCGATTTTATGCAGCAGGCATTAGTGCTTGCAGAGCAGGCTGCCCAGAAGGGTGAGGTGCCTGTGGGTGCTGTGGTAGTGGCAAATGGCGAAGTGGTTGGTAGAGGCTATAACTGTCCTATTGGGTCTTCTGACCCTACTGCGCATGCGGAAATTGTTGCCCTGCGCGATGCGTCTAAAAATTTAGAGAATTATCGACTGGCGGGCTGCGATCTGTATGTCACTATTGAGCCCTGCACCATGTGTGTGGGGGCTATGATTCATGCCCGTATTAATCGAATTATCTTTGGTGCGCCAGAGCCTCGTGCTGGCGCTTTAACCAGTCAGCTAGCCCTTTTAGAGTCGGGTCATTTTAATCATTCGATGCAATGGATAGGCGGTATCTTAGAGGATCAGTGCCGAGCTTTAATGAAAGATTTCTTTAAGCAACGACGCTAGTTTTTTTTATAGTGCGTCAGGGGTGACGGGCTGCCAGTTTTCTCGCTCTTTATCGGGGCTATTTTTATGATTAGATTGCTGTGACACAGAATTAAGCTGTAAATAAGACCGGTAGTACCGAATATTATTCACATAGATAACCGGTTCATTGCCGCGCGCGTAACCTCGTTTTAATGTGCTGTAATATTTCTTTTTACTGAGAAGTGGTAAGTGCTCCCTGACATCCACCCAAAGATCCGGGTTCTTATTATTTCTTACAGTTAGGATTCGCGCATCTTCTAAATGCCCAAAGCCGACATTGTAGGCAGCTAAGGCAAATAGACTGCGATCAGGGTCCTGTATGCGCTCGGGTAGTCGCGCCTTTAGTTTCAGGAAGTAGGCCACACCACCTTCAAGACTTTGCGCAGGGTCAAGGCGATTTGTGACGCCCATTTCTTTGGCTGTATCTAGAGTGAGCATCATCAGGCCGCGAACGCCGGTGGGAGACTTTGCACGGGGATTCCAATGGGATTCCTGATAGGCAATGGCGGCTACTAGGTGCCAATCTAGGTTATATTCTTCTGCCACTTGGCGGAACATGGCTTCAAATTTGGGTAATCGATTACTGACGAGCTGGCCTAGTTGTTTGGAGTCAGCGGCTGAAAAGCGTTTTGTCTGAGCGAATAATTGTTGCTTGATGGCATCGAGTTCACCGTTCTCAGTATACAGCTGTAAAAATTGGTTAGCGGCTTTGAGTAATGTGCCATCGCCATGATTCGGGAAAACCCAGGCTAACGCTTGGGGTGCAGAAACATTAAAGGCTTTGCGTGTATTGGGGTAAATATGACGATTAATGTCATAGGCCAGCGAGTCGGTAACCGTATAACTGATTTCACCCTCATGGACTTTACGGATTAATTCACTCATTTCAGCGTCATTTTCTTCGAGCCACTTCAGGCTTGGAAACTGCTTGCGTAATTGCTGTAAATTTTCACTGTGAGATGAGCCGGCAATAACAGCGAGATCACCTTTAAGTTGGCTTAAGGATTTTGGCTTCTGATCGCCTGCGCGATAAATAAGTTGCTGAACAACCTGATGATAGGGGTATGAAAATTTAAAGGATTTACCGCGATCTTCGGTATTCACCAGATTGGCTGCAGCAAAGTCACCCTGTGGGCCTCCCACCGAAAATAGCAAGCTAGGTAAAGTGGATTTGGTAGTGACTTTTAATTCAACACCTAAGCTGTCGGCAAATGCCTTGGCCAATACATATTCAAACCCATTTTTACCATCACCATCTTCAAAATAGGTGGTGGCCCCTGGTAGTGTCAGAACAACTAATTCGCCGCGTTGAATGACTTTTTCGATATCACTGATATGTGAGCTATCAGAAATATAAGCCAAACATAGCAGGGCAATAGCAAAGAGCATGCTGCGATTGCGGATCGTTCTAATGTGCGAGGGGAGCGGATCCATTCAGGGCCTTTATATGCCAGTTAATGGTGTTTTTGATTATTTTACATGGTTTAAACTCTGTGGCTAAGAATATGTGAAATCTAATTCATCTATTTGTGCCTAAAAGCGTAATTTTCAGATAAAATGTCGGCTTGTTTTTAACTGCTTAATTTTGGAACTTATTTCCTATGCTTATTATTGCCGGCGCTTCCGCTGTATCTGCTTTTCGCCAAAGAAAATTGCTTGCTAGCTTAAAGCAGGCAGCCCCTACCATTACGGATGTTAAGGCTGAATATCAGCATTTTGCGGAGGTCACTCAGCCTTTATCAAATAACGACACGGAAACACTTAAAGCATTAATGCAGTATGGCCCTATGGAACAGGCAGTTTCTACCAGTGGCCAGTTGCTTCTGGTTGTCCCTCGACCGGGTACTATTTCGCCATGGTCTAGTAAGGCGACCGATATTGCTCACAACTGTGGTTTAAAGCATGTTTTGCGTATCGAACGCGGCACGGCGTACTACATTGAATCTACTGAGCCATTATCAGGCCAGCAGTTAAATGATGTAGCTGATCTGCTTCATGATCGCATGGTTGAAACTGTATTTAATGATTTACAGCAGGCACAAACCCTTTTTGTACAGCATCAGCCGGCACCTCTAACTGAAGTGGATATTATGACCGGTGGCGTTAAGGCGCTAAAAGAAGCAAATATATCCCTAGGCTTGGCCTTGGCGGATGATGAAATTGATTATTTGGTCTCTAGTTTTCAGGGGCTAGGGCGTAATCCTACCGATGCAGAATTAATGATGTTTGCACAGGCAAACTCGGAACATTGTCGGCACAAGATCTTTAATGCTAGTTGGACCTTAGATGGCGAAGACCAGCCAAACAGTCTGTTTGGTATGATTCGCAATACCCATAAATTGGGTGGCGAAAATGTACTCTCTGCTTATTCTGATAATGCCGCTGTGGTTGCTGGCAGTATGGGTGGCCGTTTTTATCCTGACCCAGTGTCTAAAGAATATGGTTACTCGCAGGAACCAGTTCATCTGTTGATGAAAGTTGAAACCCACAACCACCCAACTGCTATTGCACCTTTTTCTGGCGCGGGTACTGGCTCTGGTGGAGAAATTCGCGATGAGGGTGCGGTAGGTCGTGGCTCCAAGCCAAAAGTCGGCTTAGTAGGCTTTACTGTGTCTAACCTACAGATCCCTAACTACACTCAGCCTTGGGAAGAAGATTACGGCAAACCTGATCGTATCGTATCGGCCTTGGATATTATGGTTGAGGGTCCCATTGGTGGTGCGGCGTTTAATAATGAATTTGGCCGACCTAATCTTTGTGGTTATTTTCGTACCTTTGAAGCTGATTTTTCTGGTGAGCGTCGCGGTTATCACAAGCCCATAATGATTGCCGGTGGCTACGGCAATATTCGTGAAGACCATGTTGATAAACCTGAATTTGAGCCCGGTGCAAAATTAGTGGTGCTGGGTGGACCAGCTATGTTAATTGGTTTAGGGGGTGGTGCGGCCTCTAGTATGACTACGGGTAGTAGTTCTGCAGATTTAGATTTTGCCTCGGTGCAACGTCAAAACCCTGAAATCGAGCGTCGCTGTCAGGAAGTGATCGATCAATGCTGGCAGTTAGGGGATACCAACCCGATTGCCTTTATCCATGATGTGGGGGCAGGTGGTCTTTCCAATGCATTACCTGAGCTAGTCAAGGATGGCGGTACTGGTGGTGTGTTTGATTTGAGAAAAGTGCCCAATGATGAGCCAGGAATGTCACCGGTAGAAATCTGGTGTAATGAGGCTCAGGAGCGCTACGTTTTGGCGGTTAAGCCTGAAGACATTCAGCGTTTTGAAGCTATCTGTCAGCGTGAAAGATGTCCATTTGCTGTGGTAGGTGAGGCCACTGAAGAAAAAGCGATTAAGGTAACTGATCAGCAGTTTGATAATAATCCCGTTGATTTACCGATGTCCGTGCTTTTTGGCAAGGCGCCAAAAATGCATCGTTCAGCTGAAAAGTTAGAGCTAGCAGGTGATGATTTTGGTACGCAGTATTTAAATATTAATGAGGCGGTGGTTCGGGTGCTTCAGCACCCAGCTGTGGCCAGTAAAAGTTTCTTGATTACCATTGGTGATCGCTCCGTAACTGGTATGGTGGCTCGCGATCAGATGGTAGGCCCTTGGCAGGTACCTGTGGCTGACTGTGCGGTAACTACAGTGACCTTCGATAGTTATGCAGGTGAGGCGATGGCCATGGGTGAGCGCACTCCGTTGGCGCTAATCAATGCCCCGGCATCGGGTCGTATGGCGATTGGTGAGGCAATCACCAATATTTGCTCTACCCGAATCGCTGATATTAAAGATATTAAACTTTCTGCTAACTGGATGTGTGCTGCCGGCTCAGCAGGTGAGGATGAAAAACTCTATCGCACCGTTGAAGCAGTTGGGATGGATCTCTGCCCTAAATTAGGGATTACTGTGCCGGTCGGTAAAGACAGTATGTCCATGCGCACTGCATGGCAGGATCAGGGTGAAGATAAGTCAGTGACTGCGCCTTTATCACTGGTTATTACCGGCTTTTCACCGGTGACTGATGTGCGCAAAACAGTGACACCTCAGTTGCAGGATGTTGCGGATGAAACTCAGTTAATTTTGATTGATTTGGGTGCCGGTGCCAATCGCTTAGGTGGCTCAATTTTGGCGCAGGTTTATTCTAAGATGGGTAGCGTGGCACCGGATGTTGATGATGCCGAAAGCCTAAAAGCCTTTTTTAATACTACTCAGGCGCTTCTAGAAGAAGACAAATTGCTGGCCTACCACGATCGTTCTGATGGTGGGTTGTTTACTACCCTCGTTGAAATGGCCTTTGCCGGGCATACCGGTGTTTCTGTAGATATTGGTGCTTTGGATAATGATGATTTAGCGGTTTTATTTAATGAAGAGCTAGGTGCGGTTGTTCAGGTGCACAGTGATCACGCAGCTGAGGTGTTAGAGCAGTTTACACAGGCTAATATCCAGGCCTATGCCTTAGGTACTGTTAATAAGGCCGATAGTATCGATATTAGTCGCGATGGCGATCTGTTGTTCTCTAAAACTCGGGCTGATTTGCAAGAACATTGGAGTCGTACCTCTTATCAAATCGCTTCGCGCCGAGATAATGCCGATTGCGTCAAAGAAGAGTTTGATCGCATTGCCAATGCTGATGCGGGCTTATCTGCCAAGCTTAGCTATGACCCCGCTGATGATATCAGTGCGCCCTATATTCAGAAAGGCGCAAAACCGAAAATGGCTATTCTGCGTGAGCAGGGTGTTAACAGTCATTTAGAAATGGCGGCTGCCTTTGATCGCGCAGGCTTTAGTGCGGTGGATGTGCATATGAGCGACCTGCTTGCTGAGCGCCAATCACTGCAAGACTTCTCTGGTTTGGTAGCCTGTGGTGGCTTCTCCTATGGTGATGTTTTAGGTGCTGGCGAGGGTTGGGCAAAAACAGTCTTATTTAATAATCAGCTACGCGACCAGTTTGAGCAATTTTTCCATCGTCCAGAAACTTTCAGTTTAGGTGTGTGCAATGGTTGTCAGATGCTTTCAAATCTTAAAACCCTTATACCGGGTGCTGAGCTTTGGCCACGATTTGTACGTAACCTGTCCGAGCAATTTGAAGCGCGCTTCTCTTTGGTAAGAGTGGAAGAGTCGCCTTCAATTCTTATGCAGGGTATGGCTGGCTCTTATATGCCAATTGCGGTATCTCATGGTGAGGGCCGTGCCGAATTTGCTAATGCACAAGCCTTGAGTAGCCTACAGCAGTCTAATCAGATTGCCATGCGCTACTTAGAAAATAATTTATCGGTGGCATCCAAGTACCCCGCTAACCCCAATGGTTCCCCTGATGGAATTACTGGTGTAACCTCAATGGATGGACGGGCAACCTTAATGATGCCCCATCCGGAGCGGGTTTTCCGAACTGTTGTAAATTCTTGGCACCCTGAGGATTGGGGTGAGGATAGTGGCTGGATGCGACTATTTAGAAATGCGAGAGTTTTTGTAGACTAAACTTATTAGTCTAACTAAGGGTTAATTATGAATAAAATTCCAAACGAACCAGAATTAGTTAAAAAAGCACTGCAAATAGGTGCGGTGTATGCGCAGAAGCGCGCTTACGGTAAAATTGAGTCTCATGATTCGGTAAAGCTCAAGGTAGAATTTATCTACAAGGTGCTGGTCGAAGATAAGCTTATTCAGCCCCTCGCTAAGGATCAAATTAGTGACCCTAATATGCGTCATAAGTTGGCACTGTGGATTTCCCGCCAGCTGCCCGCAGACCATCCGCTGTTAAAAGAAAGCTAATTATTCCGCTATTTTCTTAGTGGTTCACATGTTACCCTTGCGCCCGAGTTGGCCAGGCAATCGCTGTAGTAATTTCTCGATCATTCGCTTGCGTTTGAAAGGGTGTATTACAGAGGAAAGTCCGGGCTCCATAGGATAGAGTGCCAGGTAACGCCTGGGGGGCGAAAGCCTACGGAAAGTGCAGCAGAGAGTAGACCGCCGATGGCTCCGCAAGGAGAACAGGTAAGGCTGAAAGGGTGCGGTAAGAGCGCACCGCGTTGCTGGTAACAGTTAACGGCAAGGTAAACCCCACTCGGAGCAAGACCAAATAGGTTTCCATAAGGCGTGATCCGCGTTGGAAACGGGTAGGTCGCTTGAGGTAAGCGGTGACGTTTATCCCAGATGAATGATTGTCCTCGACAGAACCCGGCTTATCGGCCAACTCACCCTTATTTTTTTAAGTTTTTTTATACTTTCAAAACTAGTCGGTAAAGAAGCTTTTTTATCCCCTTAAAGAATATTAAATATTTTTTATAGACCTAAATATTCTTAAAATCACCAAAAGCTAGAAGTTACTTTAAGTTGCTGTCTTAGCTGACTGTTTTATATTTGTTAATTTTTAACCCCCTCTCAGGCATCTATCAACCCTACCGGAACTAACTGATTTTATTAGTTTTTTTCCCATCTATTCGCCTTGACATTGTAGCCCACTGATCTTAATCTCTATTTGTGGGTAAAAGTGGCAAAAAGTGTATCTTTTTTGGTCTAAAGTGGAGTCAAAGGGTAAAAAATGTTTAGAGGTAGTGATCCAATCAATATGGACGCGAAGGGACGGATGGCAATTCCGACTCGATATCGCGCCCTGCTGGATACAGTTTGCAAAAGCGAGCTGGTGATCACTATTGATATGAAATCCCCCTGTTTAACACTCTCGCCATTACCTGAATGGAAAAATTTTGAGGAAAAAGTTGCGGCACTCCCTGCTATGGACGACTTGGGCGAAATGCTCAGTCGGTTTGTTGTGGGTCAGGCAAAAGATCTGCAGGTTGATGGCAGTGGCCGAATTTTGATTCCTACCGAGTTGCGCGGCTATGCGGAGCTTGATAAAAAACTTGTGTTAGTGGGGCGAACTCAGCGCTTAGAGATTTGGTCTGAAGCTAACTGGAATGCAGAGCGCGAGAAATCCCAGGCAACTTATCGCGAAATGCTTATGGACAAAGAAAGCATGTCCGATGCACTTAAAAATCTATCATGGTAGACGGGTTTAGCGCCGAAGAGGCGAGTGCGGCCGAGCATTCAACGGTGCTTTTGAAAGAAGCTGTTGATGGTGTAGCGATTGATGCAGACGGTTTATATATAGATGGCACCTTTGGTCGAGGCGGTCATACGGCTGAGCTGTTATCTAGACTGTCGGAGAAGGGCTCGGTTATCGCTATTGATAAAGATTTGGATGCAATTGCGGCGGGGCAGGCCCGATTTGCGGAGGAAGACCGATTAACGCTGGTACATGCCAGTTTTGCTGAGCTTGCGGAGATTGTTAAGCAAGCGGGAAAGCATGGTGAGGTCGCAGGTGTTCTGTTGGATTTGGGTGTTTCTTCCCCACAACTGGATGTAGCTGAACGAGGCTTTAGTTTTTTGCGTGATGGTCCTTTGGATATGCGCATGGATACCAGTAAGGGCTTATCAGCAGCCGAATGGTTGGCCTCAGCAGATGAGCAGGATATTTCTAAAGTGATTAAGGAATATGGTGAAGAGCGTTTTGCAAGAAGAATGGCGGCGGCCATAGTGCGAGAGCGTGCCGAAAAGCCGATTGAGCGAACCGTGCAGTTAGCCAAAATATTAGCTGATGCGCACCCAGCATGGGAGCGGGGTAAGCACCCTGCAACCAAGGCGTTTCAGGCAATAAGAATTTTTATTAATCGTGAATTAGCTGATTTAGAAGATTTACTGCAACAGGTTATCGATAGCCTGACAGTAGGCGGCAGATTGGTAGTGATAAGTTTTCACTCTTTGGAAGATCGGCGAGTAAAGCGTTTTATTCGCGATCAGGAGCGTGGAATTAAATTGCCAAAGAAT
>Ga0206127_1001995_pt1 | contig 21076 bp, 17 predicted proteins | sample Helgoland_Spring_6_FD_148646 | JGI IMG/M metagenome (GOLD analysis project Ga0206127, IMG submission 148646) | Pelagic subsurface seawater microbial communities from Kabeltonne, Helgoland, North Sea - Helgoland_Spring_Bloom_20160419_1 | ecosystem: Environmental > Aquatic > Marine > Epipelagic ...
CCAACCTATGCTCAAGATATTGGGCGTTTGATTGTTGAGCTACTGCCTAAAATCGAAGGGCATAATATTGAGTCGGGGGTGTATCACTACTGCGGGGACACGCCTTGCAGTTGGTATCAATTTGCCAAAGAAATTTTTTCTCAGGCTAAGCAGTTAGGGTATCCAGTACCTGAGAAAATTCTATCTATCGCCGCTGAGGACTACCCCACACCTGCGAAGAGGCCGCCATACTCGGTCTTGAATTGCACAAAAATACAGGGTGTTTCGGATATCAGGTCGTCAAATTGGCGCTTGGCCATCGGCGATGCCTTGGCGGTTCTCAGTTCGATTTGATGCACTGTGACGATTAACAATTTAATATGGCTGACGTAAACAAGTCTCTGTACTTATTATCCGAGAAAATCCCAAATTATGTTTTTATGTGCGACTGTTAATACTAGGGAGTCATTCAAGGTTGAAAGTTAATTTACCACTGCAGAGTACCGCTTGGTTGCTCGTCGAGAAGGTGGTATATCTGCTTATTTCGCTTGCTGTCACGGTAGCTCTGGCAAGATACTTACAACCATCACAGTTTGGTAATCTAAACTATCTGTTGGCTCTGATTGCGCTGTTTACGCCGTTGATGACTGCGGGGCTAAATAGCATCGTCAGTCGCGAAGTGTTGTTGCGTCCCGATGACGTCGATCAAATTCTTGGTTCGAGTCTTTTTTTACGTTTCTGTGCGGCTGTGCTAGTGATAGCTACCGTTGTAACGGCTAGCAGTTATTATCTGACCGGAGCCAACAAGATATTTTTCGCAGTGCTGATGATGGCAAGTATCGCCAGTTCAGCGCAGGTAGTGGATTTTTGGTTGCAAGCAAAATTGGCTAATCGTTACTCGGTTATCTTGCGACTGACGATGCTTGTTTGTTTCAGTTTACTGCGATTATTTGCCATTTATTATGCTGCGGACTTTGCCACATTTGTATACTTAATCGCTATTGAACTTGTTATCACAGGCCTGCTTTATCTACTAATCTATCAGCGTTTATCCGGCGGCTTGCTGGCACTTCGGGCAAATCGTTCAGAGATCAAACGACTCTGGAAAGACTCGCGCTGGCTTCTGATGTCAGGTATCGCAGCGATAGTTTACTTAAAAGTGGATCAAGTAATGCTGGGTTTGATGCTGGACAAGTACGCGGTTGGCGTCTATGCAGCGGCGGCTCGGGTATCTGAGGTTTGGTACTTTATTCCAGCGGCTATCGTCACCTCTTTCTTTCCAAAACTAGTCGCAGTCAAGCAAACCGACACCAAGTTATACCGGGTGGAAATACAGAGGTTGAATGATATTCTGTTCACGTTGGCGGTGGCTATTGCTATCGTCGTAAGCATCATCGGTGATGAACTCGTGGTTTGGTTGTTTGGGTCAGCATACTCGGATTCAGCTGAGATCGTGCTGGTGCATATTTGGGGAGCAGTGTTTGTTTTCATGCGAGAGTTATTCAGCAAGTGGTTGCTGGCCGAAAGTTTTTTTACTCTGTCTCTTCTCACTCAGGGGCTAGGTGCTATTGCCAATGTTGGGTTAAATTATTTTTTAATTCCAATTTATGGGCCACTGGGAGCTGCCTATGCCACAGTAATTAGTTACTCAGTGGCAGGATATCTGGTGCTATTGATTCATCCCAAGCTCTGGTCAATGGCGAGAATCACCAGCATGTCATTCTTGTTGCCATTGCGAGCCTTGAAATATGGCAGACGGCTATATTCGACTTCGCATAGCCTCTAGCGGAAACTGATATGAGAGCAATTTTTAAAATTTTTTTATCTCGAAGGATGATTGACCGGCTTAAGCTTATTCTGTCCAAAATAGATCTTAAACTGGTTAGTTTAGCCAGACGATCGCGATTTCTTTCCGGTGCTTACTATTTCTTTCTGAGCGCAGAGTTCAGGCGGGAAATGCATTCTGTCTTGAACGGGCGATACCATTTTCTAATTGCGAGTGACGGCGCGAGCACAAATATCTACATGTTGAGACGCAATATTCATAGGATCGAGAAGGGATTATGTATGGTCCCACGAAAGCCAGTTTTTGCCGAGAGTTATATACTCGCGACGGTTGAAAACTTGCAAAGCTGTCTATCAAATGAGGTTTTGGCGGAGGCGGAGCATCATTGGGCCAGGGACGTGTTAGAGCAATACTTCAACGTGGTTGAGCTAACTCCGCCCATTAGCAAAGCGAAAGATGTGTTCTCAATGCTAATAGACAACGATGATGTCATGACCGAGGGTAAAAGAGTGCCATTTCAGCATCAAGCATTGGATCCCACCGACATTGATTTTAAAGCCTTTCAAGCTCTGTGTGAGAAACGTCACTCTGTGCGCTGGTTTAAGTCAAAACCGGTTCCTCGTGAGATCATCGATAATGCCATTGCGGTTGCAGTGACTGCGCCTAGTGCATGCAATCGTCAACCGTTTCAATTTTTTGTCTTCGATGATCCAGAGGAGGCCAGCCAGATTGGCGCTATTCCCATGGGTACAGCAGGATTCTCTGAAAATTTTCAGTGTGTCATTGTGGTTGTTGCAGATCTGTCTGCGTACCCCTTCGAGAAGGATAGACACATTATTTATATCGACAGTGCACTGGCCAGTATGCAGTTCATACTCGCTATTGAGACACAGGGTTTAAATTCATGTGCGATCAATTGGCCCGATGTCGAAAGACATGAGCGTGAGATGAGTGAAAGACTAGGACTTGAGCCATATCAAAGGCCAGTCATGTTAATCGCGGTGGGTTATGCCGATGAGAAGGGATTGGTTCCTTTTTCCGAGAAACGAGTGGTAAAGGATGCTGTCCGGAGAACTCGATGATTGTTGAAATCAAAGGCGTGGAGTTCGAGAATAAGGGTGCCCATTTGATGCTCTGTGCTATCGTTGATCAGCTAAAAGTTATGTTTCCCAGTGCTCAAATTGCGTTAACACCAAATAAGAAGGCCGATTTTTTTCAACGATGCTCATTTGCAGCATGGCAGAAATTGTCTCTGAGGAAGAATATTGTCGATTTAAATTTGGTGTCTTACTGGCTGCCAGTGTCTTTCAGAAAATGGTTGCGCCGATGGGGAATGGTAACAGAGGCGGATATTGATGTAATTTTGGATGCATCAGGTTTTTCCTATTCTGACCAATGGCCCTCAACTATTCGCATTTATCACCTCAAAAATGAGCTGCAACGTTTTGCCAAAAAGGGCAAGCCATATATTTTTATGCCTCAAGCCTTTGGTCCTTTCTCTGATGCCGTCAGTATTAAACGGATCGCGCGCAGTTTTCCTTTGGCTTCAATGGTTAATGCACGAGAGCAACGCTCCTTCGAAAGTCTCCATCATATAATTGGGGACCGACCTAACTTACGTCAACACGGGGACTTCACCAATTTGGTTCAAGGTGTTCCACCAAAAGATGGAAATCTCAAAAGTTACGCCTGTATCATTCCGAATAAAAACATGGTCAGTCATCGCAACATCAATCAGGCATGGCTTGACCGCTACGAGCCGATGCTTATTGAGGCAATTGCGCATTATCGACAACGAGGGTTGAGACCTGTTTTTTTAAACCATGAGGGTTTAGAAGATAGAAATTTAATATCGAGCATTAATCGCCAGCTAGTTGAGCCTCTCGTAGTCATCGAAGAGGATGACGCTTTGGTAATAAAAGGGATAATAACATCGGCATCTGCGGTATTTTGTTCCCGTTATCACGGCTGTGTCAGTGCACTTTCCAGTGGCATTCCCTGTATTGGCACCAGTTGGAGTCATAAATACGACGCCCTATATCAAGACTATGATGTGTTAAATTTTCTTCTTGATGCTGATGCCGATGAAGCTTCTGTTCAAAGAGTTATAGACGATAGTCTGAGTCTGACTGACGAGGCAAAAAGACAGTTATTTGACCACGTTGAAACGCGAAAAAGTGATTCCTTAACGATGTGGGACGAAATAAATCTTCTTCTTACTAACTATTCTGAGAATAAGCTCTAATGGTAATACTTGGTATTCGAGCGCATTATGCAGCGATTGGCGGGGTAGAGAACAGTATCCGTAATCTGGTCAAGGTTGCGGCGGCTAGAAAAGTTAAGACAGTCATAGTTTGTCGTCAACCTATCGACAAGGAAATTCTCGATACAGAGGCATCAAAACGACCAGCTAATACCGAACTAGAAATGTATCCAGATGATACTAATTTTTCAATTTTCCGACGATTGATTAGCTTATTGTCAGGGGGCGTGATACTGGCAAATGTTTACAAGGGTCTCTACCAAAAGTGTCCATATGCTGTGGTCATAGCCCGTCATCATGCCCATGTATTGGCCGCAAAAAAAGCTGGCTTTAAAACGATAAAATATCTGGTTCCTTCAATTATTGGTAATCAGCTTAGAGAGGAAGCTATGGAGGTAACATGGACGGCCAAAGCTCGATTATTTTTACACGCAAAAGTTGATGGTTTTGCTCAATCAAGAGCATTGTGCTCGTCGGAGGTTTTTGTTTTTAGTCAGACAATGGCAGATCAAGTGAACAATGCTGTTAACACAGGATCTGCGCGAATACCTGTGCAGGTGGTTAGGCCAGGCGTAGATAAAAAGCGGTTTAATATAGTTTCAAATCGCGAAAAAGTAGAATTGAGGAAGAAATTAAATTTACCAGAGTCAAAAAAGATTTTTCTGTTTGTGGGTAGATTAGTAAAAGCCAAAGGACTTGATTTTTTCATTCGTGCAATGGAAGAGTTGCCTGATAATTGCTTTGCTGTTCTGGTGGGCGAGGGGGATCAGCTGACGTCTTTGTTGGACTCAATTAGAGTCAATTCCCTTGAGGAGAAAATAAGTTATTGTGGAAGAACCTCCCGTGTCGAGGACTTTTATAAAGCATGTGATGTATTTGTGATGAGCTCAACATATGAACCACTTGGGCAAACACTGCTTGAGGCTATTGCCTGTGGTATGGCAGTTGTTGCCTTCCACAGATCAACGGGCGTGAATACAGCAACGCACGAGTTAAATATCGATCATGTGGTTCACTATGCAGATTCCCTTGATGGAAAGGGTTTGGCGACAGCGATGCGCAATTCTTTAAATTCACCTTCTACTGCTTCTCCAACGATATCTGCTGAGTGCCTAGACGGTTGGGACAAATTATGGGATGACCTTATCCCGGCAGCTCAATAGAGTTAATAGATCGAGCTGGTCTTCAGACAAAATTCGGCTTGACTACACTTATTTCTCTGAATAGCGCCAATAAGTTACTCATGGCGCTGTTCTTTTAGTGTCGTTTTCATTGTACTATTGGCGCCCGCCTCGATTGGCTGGAAAAATAATGGTCACGACGAATTTCCTAGATTGTCTTGGAATCACAAAACTATGTCTTAATGGATGTAGTGGACGGATCCATAACAGACGCAAAATACCACATCAATGGGTCAAATATTGGTTGATAAAATGAAAAATAATGAGAAATCATCCAAGCCTTTGAGATATGTGGTTGCCCATCTCTATAATGACTTCAGTGGTAGTCCAAGAGTTCTGGCGGATTTTTGTAAATCCAAGGCAGTCAAATCGGCCTCTCTTTCAATTATAACCAGTTCCTCCAAGGGTTTTCTTGATGACCATCTCGGCGAGAAAATCAATATTTGGTATCCCCGTGGGAAAATTAGACTGCTCAATTACTTTTCTTTTGTGTTAGCTCAATTTCAGCTTTTCCTGTCCGCTGTTTTCTTAATTATGCGTGGCTGGCTGAGAGGCGAACGAGTTGTATTGGTCAATAATACAATTTTAAGTTTAGGGTCTATGCTAGCGTCAAAGTGCACGAACACTCTAAATATTTGCTACGTTCATGAAATCAACAGCGGTCCGAAGATTGTGCGATCTATCGCTGAAGTCATAATAAAATGGACCGCGGATCAGGTTATCTTCGTTTCTCAATTTGTAGCTGAAGATTACAACTTGGGAGCAAAATCCACTGTCGTTCTGCCCAATGGTCTAAGATCGGATTTTGATGCTCACCCAGTTCTTGATTACGAGCTAAAGTTTAATCAGCACACCATACTCTTCGTCGGTTCGCTGAAAGAGTACAAAGGAGTGGGTGAGTTACTCGATATAGCAACAGCGCTTCCCGACACTCGGTTTGTGGGAGTGCTCAACACCAGTAAACTCATATTGGAAGAGTTCATTGCACAAGAGTCGGTCCCATCTAATCTTGAGCTCATAGCTCATCAAGCCAACATACAAAACTTGTACAGAGATGCCTTCTTGGTAATGAACTTGTCCCGACCAGAGGAGTGGATTGAAACCTTTGGGTTGACTATTTTGGAGGGAATGGCTTGTGGATGCCCCTGTGTCGTACCTCCTGTAGGCGGGCATCTCTCTTATTTCGATGAGGATGCAGGGCTAATATGTGATGCGAAAAATACGGCTGAGATTGTTTCTTTTATTCGACGATTGCAGCAGGACCAAGCGTTGTGGAGAAAATATTCGGATCATGCAACCGGCGTGGCAAAGGATTATTCAGCAGAGAACTATTCTTTGAATGTGACAAAGCTTCTGGAGCGACTAATCAACTGAAAAGTCTAAGCTCAACTTTTTATTGGGCAACTGCCCGATAATTTTGTTTTGGTCACAATTTTTTTCAATCGAGTACCTGTAGCCCCTCATTTAGAAGTAAGTTAAACTTGAGAGAGAACACCGATGATTTGGCTAAGCCAATCGTCACACAGGTTATGTTAAAGTTTTTGCCTCAAGGAGTCTTTTCGAATGCACAAACAATCAAGGCAAAGTGGTTTCACAATGATAGAGCTGCTCATTGTGGTGGTTATTTTAGGACTGCTAATGTCGCTGGTGGCGCCCACTATGTTTTCAAAAGTGGATTCCACCAAGATCAAGACGGCACGTGCACAGATGCAGATGCTAGAGACATCACTGGACACCTACTGGCTCGATCTGGGCGATTATCCGAGCAAACTTGACGATCTTTACAGCTCTTCTCTCCCCGGTTGGGACGGGCCCTACCTGCCTAAAGCAGTGCCAGATGATCCCTGGAGCAACCCCTATTTCTATCAATCACCGGGACCAGACGGCGAGCCCTTTGTGCTCATGAGCCATGGCAAAGATGGAAGGCCAGGGGGTGAGGACGACGCTGCGGATATAGTCCATCAATGATGCAGATAGACACAGTCTTAGCTGATCATGGTGTTAGCCCTGAGGACATAGACAAAGCCAAGTCCTATCAGACGCGTGCGGGTGGATCTCTGGAGAAGATCCTGCTCAACATGGGTAGCTTTTCCGAGGAACTCCTGCCCTCAGTGTATTCTCAGTTTTTAGAGGCGCCGTTACTCACTCAAGAGCAGCGCGATAGTTGGCAGCCGCCACAACAGGTTGCCGATCTTCCGCTACAATTTTTGCTCAAGCACGATTGGTTAGTATTTGCATGCCCGCAAGATGAACCCGTTCAGCTGTTAACCTTTTCGCCTTTGAACTGGGATGTTCTGCAGTATTTAACCCATGAAAAAATCGACTACAGACTCATTATCACCAGTGAAGCCGATTATAGTCTGGTCAGTTTAAAGCTCAATGACAGCAAAACTGTCGCCAGTGCCGCGGGAGAATTGTCTGATGTTGAGGAGGAGCGACTGCGGGAAATGGCCAGCGAGGCGCCCACCGTTAATTTACTCAATTCGCTGATCACACGCGCACTGCGCATGAACGCATCTGACATGCACGTGGAGCCCAAGGGGAACCGCTACCGCGTTCGTTTTCGAATCGATGGTGTTCTTCACGACATAGATACACTGCCGACAAGATTGCAATTGCCTGTTATCTCTCGCTTGAAGATTTTGTCCGGCATGGACATTGCTGAAAAGCGCCGACCCCAAGATGGCAAAATTGAAATGCGTATTGCCAATATCGACCTCGATATTCGTGTCTCAGCACTGCCTGTCAATCAGGGAGAGAGTATGGTGATGCGTTTCCTGCGCAAGGATTCACTTCGCTACGACCTTTCTGCGTTGGGTCTTGCCGATGATACCGCCTCCATGATTCAGCAGGATCTCGCCCGCACCGCGGGTGTGATTTTGCTCACTGGGCCGACGGGCAGTGGTAAGACCACCACGCTTTATTCGTTTCTAAATGACATAAACAGTGAGGACGTGAAAATTGTTACCTTGGAGGACCCGGTGGAATACCAGTTGCCCGGGCTCAGTCAGGTGCAGGTCAGACCAGAAATTGGCTTCGACTTCAGTGCCGGTTTGCGCAGCATTGTGCGACAGGATCCAGACGTCATCATGGTGGGTGAGATAAGGGACCGAGAAACCTGCCAAATCGCGATGCAGGCAGCACTAACCGGCCACTTGGTGTTCAGTACCGTGCATACCAACGATGCGCCCAGCGCTTACACTCGATTACTCGATCTGGACGTTGAAGAGTTTTTACTCAATGCAGCTCTTATTTCTATTATTGCTCAGCGTCTTGTACGCAAGCTCTGTCCGCACTGTGCGGCGCCCTCTAGTCGGGCTGACCAGCTCATATCGCGATATGACTTGCAGCCGTTGGCGCAACGTATCGGTTTGCCACAGATCGATTTAAAGGAGGCTGTGGGCTGTGAACACTGTGCAAACACCGGCTACAGTGGTCGAATCGCTGTTTTGGAGTATCTGCGTTGTGATGATCACATTCGTACTATTCCCAAGGATGATCAGTTCTTGTCTGCGGCTAAAGCACACAACAGAGCGCAGGGTGGTAGAGACCTCTTGGAGGACGGTTTGTTGAAGGCTATGGCAGGTGAGACAACCATAGAAGAAGTGCTAAGGGTGTGTGGTTGATATGCCTCGCTTTCTTTACCATGCCTACGACAGCAGCGGTGGGAAGTTGCAGGGAGAGATTGAAGCACAAAATGTGAATGCGGCCAAACAGCAGATTGCCGAGCAGCAGCTTATGCTGGTGGATATCAAGGAAGATGGTGTTGCAATTGCCGGTGTCGATATATTCCAGCGTACTAAGGTGACCAGCCAAGAGGTAGAGTACCTGACGGCAGAGTTGGCGCTGTTGCTCAATGCCGGAGTAACCATTGACCGCGCCCTCGGAATTATTCGACGTAACTCCACTAGCACAGCGCAAGCTAAATTGGTGGCAGAACTGCACGATGCAGTGCGGCGTGGTGAGAGCCTGAGTGACGCCCTTGGCGAGCAGCAAGCAGTGTTCAACCCCTTGTATCTCAATCTTGTCAGTCTGGGCGAAGCCAGTGGCACCCTCCCGACGATCTTCTCCCGATTGGCGGAGGACATGAAGTTTCAAAGTGAGTTAAAGCGCAAGGTGATTCAGGCGCTAATCTATCCCGGTGTCATTTTCTCTGTTTGTGTGCTGTGTATTCTCTTCGTGTTTAATTACATCGTCCCACAGATGCAGAGTTTGTTCGACGGCTTGCCGGAGTTGCCGTTTTATACTGCGGTGTTGCTCGGAGTCAGCAATTGGGTGGTCAGTTACCAGTGGGCAGTGTTCGCGCTGATAACCGCAGCGCTGGCAGCCATTTACATGGCGATGAAAAATCCTTCAAGCGCAGCAGCCATTGATTCTTTTATTGCTCAAATGCCTGGATTTTCAGGCATGATAACGCGGGTAGAGCGAATTCGGTTTAACACTGCCATTACCTTGATGCTGGAGTCGGGCATCCTCATCGATCGCTGCTTAGAAATGGCCGTTGGCAGTGTTAAAAATCGCCAGCTCAAGCAGGGTTTAGTCTCGGCTAAAGATAGGGTGAAGAAGGGTGCAACCCTGTCTTCAGCATTGCGAAACAGTCCAGTGTATGACGATTTCTCCATGTCGCTGATCGAAGTGGGTGAGGAGAGCGGTGAGCTGGCCCCCGTATTCAGCGAAATCAGCATGAGATCTAGGCGTGATTTTGAATCTGCTGTTGATCGTATGACATCGCTGTTGGAACCTGCCTTGATCTTGGTCATGGGTGGTATTGTTGGTGGCGTAGTGGTCACCATGCTGTTGAGTATTGTGTCAGTCAATGACGTAGGCTTTTAACCGCCATGATTCGCCCCACTGTCAAAGGGTTTACCCTGATAGAACTGTTGGTGGTCATTGCCATTATGATGACCGTACTGGGTTTAGTTGGAGGCGGCGTAGTCAGTGGGGTTTCTCGTGCTGAGGCTCAAACTGAAGTTATCTCGGTGTACAATCTCGTCAAAAAATCCGGCGTGCGAGCCTTTACCTCTGGACAGACCTTGGTTTTATCACTGGAGCAAAATCAAGCGCGGCTGAGCGCATCGCAAAACAATGTGCTCAGCACAGTGGATTTTGATCATCTGCAGTTCGAGCCACAGCAAATCATTTTTAACCGCAACGGATTACCAAATCTATTCGCCATTGAGGTACGGGTTCGCGGTAAACCGAGAACGCTGGATCTGAGCTCTCTGTTTCGCCGTATCGCCTCTGCAGCTATGGAGCCATCTAATGTTTCCTAGGCGGCAGCAGGGTTTCACTCTGCTTGAGGTGTTGCTTGCTGGATTTATCCTCTTCCTGACGATTGCCACCATGACCATGGTGTATCGCGGTGCGCTGTTGAGTAGTAGCAAAGCGGAAAATTCTCTAGAAATTTCTGCAGCACTCCCGTTCGTTAGACCCTTAGTTACTGAGCAACTGAGAGCCGCATCCAATGCTACGTCTCGCGTTGGCAAAGGCGAATACGGTGGAATAATTTATAGCTGGGTAGCGAGCGCGGTAATTAAGGGCAGGCCTTCGTTAGATATTCTTGAGATCAATGGTGTCGCCGATGAATACGAATATCTTTTGTGGGAAGTTGAATTGAAGCTTCGCAGAGATAATCGGGAAAAAATCTATACATTCTTGGAGTTATCATGGTGAGAACTTCTAAAGGATTTACGCTCATCGAAATGCTTGTAACCGTAATGCTCCTATCCGCCTTGGTACTCATTGGATCATACGCTTATGGGCAATTCTCAAAACTTTGGCAGATACAGGTAAACGATTTTGATACTCGCCTTGATGATGCACGCAATTCGATCTTAATAAATGAAGTGCTTGATAGTCTGTTACCCTATGTAGTCCATGATATTAATCAAGATCCGGCTATATATTTTGAGGGTAATCGCAATGGCTTCGTCGCAGTTTCCAGCAAATCTCTTGTCAGTCCCAATAGTTTTTCTGTGGTTCGTTTTTCGGTTGTTCAAAATCAGGATTTGAGTTTTCGGGTTTTGTATGAAGAGTGGCCCATGGTCGATGATGTTCTTCGCTCTACTGAGCAACCGATCGACTTTATTGGTCCGTTTGTTCTGCATTACTCGGTGGACGACCCTTGGTTTGATTATTTTGGTTGGCGAAACGTTGAGGAAAAGAGTCCAGCTGATGACTCGGAGCCGGTTGCGCCGACGTGGTTAGATAACTTCAATGCCATCGAGAAAAAGTTTTCGCCACTGAAGACACGATTTCGTTACACGATTGACTCTAAGCCCTATCAGTTAATTTCTTCGTTAGCCTCAGCAAAGCCTGCATTGATTGCTGGTTACAGTGGATTGCTTAGAAAGAAGAATAGATCGGAAGATGAAGAAACCGAAGTATGGATATGTGCTATTGAAGATTGTTGACATGAATTTTGTTGAAGCATCTATACACAGCCGGCAATCGGGTGTTGCTCTCATACAAGTCTTACTGATATCTGTGGTTATCTCGCTTTTGGCTTTGACTTTCACTAAAACTGCAAGAGATCAAATAGTTATGGCCTCTCAGTTCGATGGTCGAGTGAGTATTCAGTTAAAGGCTTATTCGGCCAAAAACAAGGCTATTTTCTCTCTGCTATCGGATCGATTGGAGCTAATGGACTCCAATGAGCAATGGTTGTTTGAATTGGAGTCATTAAAGCGACAGACAAATTTTTATGGTGATGCGTTATTTTATGGCGATTCAACCTATGTTTCAGTGCAGGATTTGAATGGACTCCTGCCCCAAAGGCATATTGAGCACATATTTTGGCCGAAATTTTTTCAGGGATTCAATTGGTCAAGCACAAAGATAGAGGAAACCCTTGGCATATGGAGCGACTTTCAAGATCCAAATATTGATTCGTGGGTATCAGGTAAAAGGGAACCTGATTACTTGCCCGGCGGACACCTGTATCTTGACGGATTTGCTCAAAATGAAAGACCCATTTTTTGGATATTTGAAGAAGATCATCATGTCAGAGATTCAATACTTAAAGTGTCTGATATCAATGCACCTTACAGCATGAATATCCTGAATATGCCTGCTGTCTTGTTGCAAAGACTGTTTGATCCTATTGTAAGTCAATCTATTATTGACAACAGAAAGCAAAGAAATAGCGAGGTTCGAGCACTAATTCCCGAATCGCTGGATGAAGAGATGGTTTATGTGCATGATTCGGGCAGGTTGAGAGTCTCCATACTTGTGGAAAATAATGGTGTTAACTGGAATGAGACAATGACTTTATATCTCGCTCATTTAAACAATCCTCCATACAATATTCTTGAGGTCAAAGAGTAAATGCAAAATTTTCAATGTTTCAACCGAGATTTTATGGATATAATCAGCCATGCGAGTATTTTCTGTGTTGATTAAATGCGCATATAAGTTTATTGGAGAGGCCCTCTAATTTATGGTTTTTTTAAACAAGATCGCAAATCGGATAGCTGGATTTTTTACCAAAATCATGGTTGCTCGGGTTGGATTTTATGCAGATGCTATCTATACTTTTTCGTACCAAAATGGATCTCTTTCTTTGGAGCCGCTCGCTGATGACGAGAATCCTAGATTTTTGGTTATGGTGGTTGCCAGAGAGCATTATTTTGAATCAGTCAAAACCTATCCTATCGGGAATCTTAGGGACTTAAAGAACGTGGTCTCCCAAGAGACGTGGCGTTTTCCCTACAAAGGAAAAAAGTTTGAGCGATTTCAAGTTTTGTCAGAACAATCTTCTCGTGTTACCAGCTGGATAGTTAAAGACAAAATTTTCAACCAGTTGGGCAAGAGGCCACTTTTAATAATTCCCGAAACCGCTGCGATCTCTGCGGTGTTAGATAGTTCAAGTCTCGTTTATGTCAGATCAGGGCGCACGGTTCGTCTTGTTGAAAGTGCAGAGGGATTGTTTTCTTCTGTGACTGATGATCAGCATTCCAATTCTAAGAATGATCAACAAATTCAATCAGCACCGTTTGGACTGTCGGGTTTTGGGGATCTTAAAGGCCAGATTCTTGACAGTACTCAGTTTGCCAAAAAACTGCTCTCTGGGGTCCAGGTATTGCTCACGAGTGATCCCATAAGATTCAGATTTCCAATTGGTGCTGCGCAGAACCGTCTGTTTCCTTGGGGTACTGCGAGCAAACTACTTTCATCTTTATTCCTCTGCTACTTGTTCGTGACCACCGTCTACATCGCTGTCAGTAATCAACTGCTGGACAGTAGAATCGATAGATTGATAACGATGATTGCACCTATATCTCAAGTGAAAAAGGAAAATGTCGATTACCTGAATCAAGTGAACCTCATTGATGAGGCCTTTGGCTCTGTTATGCCGAATTGGGTTGTCGGCGATATTATCCTAAATTTAATCAAGCAAGGTGCATCAATTCGAAGCTCCCGTAGCGAGGATTCCTCGGTTGTGCTTTTCCTCGAAGCGCCGAGAGCGACTGAGGTATTTGACTCATTGAGTCGAGATCAGCGTATCAACTCGGTCGAATACGCCTTTCCAGTCAGTCAGTCAGGTAACAAACAAAGGTTCGCACTGAAAATTGTACTCAATGATCAGCGCAGCCCTGCTGAAATAAATACTGAAAGGACTGTCAGTAAGGTAATGTCAAATGAATAAGCTTTTTAAACGGCAAACGCTTTTAATCGTCGCAACAGCTCTGGTGGTTTTGAGGTTTGCTGTGATGCCACTATTAGATTGGCAAAACGCTGCGTTAGAGAGTATGGAGCTAAAACAACGTAAGCTTGATAAGCTTATCGAAGTTGATAAAAACCGAGATATGTATCTGTCTCAATCGCAACAGTTTATTGAACAGTTCGAAGAGCGAGCCGGTTATCTACAAAAGTACGATGCTCGCACCAAAATTCGTATCCAAGAGACGCTCGAGGAAGTTTTTCTAGATCATGACATGAATATTGAAAGTTTTCGATGGTTGGCAGAATCCGCCGAAAAAGTCCGCCGGTTACGGCTAACCATTCGCTTTAAAGGAAAATATAGTGATTTTTTACGGGCCATTTGGGTTATCTCCAAGGGGCCTTATGCAAATCACCAGTTTCGATGGAATTACTCGTTTAAGACCCCTAGGGGTGTTGATCAATTAAATGGATTTAATTTGCTGTCTGTTCGGGGTGAGATAGCCTTCGAGTTTTTTGCCGCCGATATTGGAGATTTTTCGGTACCAAGCTCAGCTGTAGATGGCAATTACCAACAAAATGTTCTTAGGTAAGTGTAATGACTAACGATAAATCAGCATCTTATGTAAAAGATTTTCGCATTGCGAGTATCAATAGTCAGATGCTTCCTGTTATTTTAGTTGCTGTTGCACTGATGATAGTTGATCTTAAAGTGAGGTTTTTTTCTGATATGAGTGATACTGCTAAAGTTAACGCAGTGTCGCCTAATTTGGACCTTAATCGTCATGTAATTCTGCCAAAGAGTGTTCATCAGAGCTACCTAAAAACGTTAGATGAGTTAGACAGAAAGACTCCGTTGGTCAACGAGGATAATTCCGGTGGTGAGCCAGAGGCTCGAGGGGTTGTTTCTCAAGACAGTAAAGGCTGGCAGTCCAATGGTTTTGATTACAGGCTGTTGGCGATCTTTAACGGCAAAGAGCAATTTGCAGTATTAGATCGTAAAACTATGTCAACGGGCGATCGTGAAGTGGTTCAAGTCAGCAGGGGTGACCTAATAGGAAGTTACGAAGTTACAGATTTGTTGCCTCTCGGTGTTACCTTAACCAATAACCAGGGTGACAGGGTAAGTTTAGTATTGTTTGAACCCTCGGTTGAGGATTAGGAATAAAATTGTCGGTAAAGGTGTTAAAAGCGGGTGTTATAAAGGAGAGGTTCGTGATTAAGAATGGCTGGTGCATGTTAGTTTTGGTTTTGGGCGCGATCATGATTGGCGGTTGCGTGAACCCGGTATCATCGAGTCTGCAAGAGCGAGGTAAAGATCAATCTATCGCGGTGATTAAATCCTCTTACCTAGAGGAGCCCAAACAAGGGGAACAAGACAACAGTCCCACCACGATATCCGATTCCGCTGAAGAATTGGAGGCAATGAGTGGTGCTAGATTGTCTAAACTAGAGTCAATTAAGTGGCCAGACTCCGACGAAAGTGTTCAAGTCGTGTTGGAAGCCCGATTTTCTGATACCGACAAGGTATCAGTCAGAGCTGAGAGAATGCCTTTGGTGGACTTTTTGCATTATGTGTTTGGTGATTTGCTAGGAGTCAACTATGTTTTCGATCAGTTGATTGCAGATACAGCCAATGAAATGAACGCAGAGCTGGTTACCTTGAATATTTCCGAACAAATGACGTCGCGTGAACTGTTTAAATTAGCGTCCAATCTTCTTTCAGACCGCGGCCTTCAAATTAAATACGGCGGCAACGTATTTTACATACACAAATCAAATGAGTCCGCTGGCTCCCAATACTCTGTCATCGGCGTGGGTTCAACTGTTAATGACATACCCAATACAACCCGATCGATCACCCAGGTAGTGCCACTAAAATACGGTGCAAAAATTAGTGTTGAGCGAAGCTTGCGGACTTTTGGAGCGGCAAAGATTATAACAGACCATGATCAAGGTGTTGTTTTTATAAGCGGTTCGAGATCTGATGTTGTTCAGGCGGTTGAGTTAATTAAACTCGTCGACACGCCATCAGCTCGAAGTAAGTACGTCGGACTTATCGAGTTGACTTTTGTAACCCCTGCTGAATTTTCTCAGCAAGTTGCGCTGTTAATGGACAATGAGGGAGTCCCTACTGCTGTCGGTAATCCGAGTCAAAGAGGTTTGACCTTGGTCCCGCTGCAGCACCTTGGAGCTATTGCGGTGTTTGCATCGACGGATATTCTTTTGCAGCGAGTAGAGTACTGGTCTAATGTTTTAGACGTGCCAGGCAAAGGTAGCCAAGAACAATATTTCCTTTACCATCCCCAATTTGCCAGGGCAAAGGATCTGGGCGAGAGTGTTTCTGCTCTGCTGGGTGCAGGTCAATCTATGGCTGGCTCAGACAGGCAAGATATTTCCAACGAGCAGTTAACGACGGGTAATGCCCCATCAACCGGTCGATTATCTGCTTTGACCACCAACAAAATTAAAATGGTGGTTGATGAAAGGGCCAATGCACTGGTTTTCTATACCAGTGGAAGTGAGTATCAAGCGTTGTTACCTCTGCTGTCGCAATTAGATACGCTTCCCAAACAAGTGAGCATGGATATCGTCATCGCCGAGGTAACTCTCCAAGACGAGTTTAAGTTTGGCGTCGAGTGGGCGCTGTCGAGAGGTGAGGTTGGTTTAACCACTCAGGGCGCCTTCGGCGCGGCTACCGTTGGTGGGCTGGGAATTATAATAAATGGTACAGAGGGTCCGCTGAATGCGAGTTTTCTCAACTCAAACAGTCTGGTTAAAGTTCTTTCAAATCCCACTTTGATGGTCCGAGATGGTGTTGCGGCAACTATCAATGTTGGTTCCGAAATTTCAGTGGTGGGCCAGACCACACAGGATCCTATTAATGGTGAGCGCCAAACCACCACCTCGGAGTATCGAAAGACAGGTATTGATGTCACCGTGACGCCCACTGTCAATGCCGAGGGGATTGTTGTAATGGAAGTGACGATGTCTATATCAAATTCTGTTCCAAGTTCATCGGGTGCCTCGGGGAATCCCGACATATTTTCTCGCGATATTGCTACCGAAGTGGTAGCCGAGAGTGGCAATACGGTTCTTTTGGGAGGCCTGATAAGCGAGACTTCCTCCACTGGCGGAGATGGCGTCCCTGGTCTGGCGCGTTTGCCTCTCATCGGCGGGTTATTTAAAGCTGACAGCGATAGCACTGATCGCACAGAACTAATTATGCTGGTGACACCTAAGGTGCTTGATGATGTCAACCGCTGGGATAGGGTCAAACAGGATTTTCAGCAGAGTTTAAAGTTTTTGCAATTCGCGGACTAAATTAGTGAGCCTAGCGTCTCTGAACCCCCAAGGCTAAGTTTTAAATATAAGAGCGGGCAGTTATCTGCAACAAATCCCGCCGGGGGGGTGAGAATCAAAATCTCTCTGTAGACAGTTATTTAAAACAGGTTTTGGCGTTGTAAAATATCTACCTATCAAGGGTTGACAGGGGCTAAGAGCAACCGTATAGTCCAAATATCTGCCGTTTGTGGTAGTTTTACAAACGAAGGGTCACGGCTTCGGCTAACTTAGCTAGGTTATAAGCCGGAGTTTAATGCTTTAAAATTTCATGAAATTGAAAAAAGGAAAATATTATGTTTAAGAAAACACTATTAGCCGCTAGTTTATTTGGTGTGGCTAGCGCTTCATTTGGAGCGACAATCGGCACCGGATTGGAAACAACCGACGGTGTTACAGTCGGAGCTCCAAGCATACAAGAAGTTGCAACCCTTGACTCATACACGATCGATGGACCTACAGTACACCTTGGTGCCAACTATGGCGCGGGCGATACCATTACTTTAACTTTTAGCGGCGCGGCACTTGATGAAGATTATAGCTTTGCTACAGCGGCTATTAGCTCACAACAGGCCACTACGGACGACGGGGATGGCAACGATACCGCAGCAGTCTGTGCCGGAATGGTTGTAGCGTTCGCTGGTCTTCAAGGTTCTGTTGCTACCTACACTGTTTCTAGCGTGGCAGGCGATACGATTGATTGTGCTATAACTTTGCCAGACCTTGATGTTGACGGAGCTAGTTTTGCAGCAGCTGACACATTTTCGATGTCTCTTTCAACTTCTCGCGGTTTCGGAACCCTGGAAGCCGTTGCAGCCACAGAGCTAGGTAACGTTGGTGCCGCAGAGATTGCAGTATCTACCAGTGCCACAGTGCTCAATGGTGTAATCGATGTGAATGACAACCGCAACACGCTGACTGATGGTGCTGCTGTTGAGCTTACTGACGTAGTGAGCTTTACTGTAGTTGATCCAGCTGGTGGAGCAGAGATCGTAGCTGATGAGTCGACAATGACTATTACTGGCGACTTTAGTTGGGCTGCAGTTACGGATGCTGTCACTGGCGTTGTTTCCTACCCAGGAATTGGTATCACTTATGATGATTTAGCTGGTGGTGGTGCTGCTGCTGTTGCTGGTGCTGATATCACTGCTTCCGCGACTGGGGTAACGTGGGTCGCTGAAGATGCCGGTGCTTTTGAGGTAACTCTCACACCTCCAACAGCCGCGGGTACTGGTTTAGTTACTTTACCTGCGACCGCTTACGACTTTAGTGCTAACATTGTCTACACCAACGGTACTGATAATGCTGTTGCTGATCAGATCGATCTGCCTGTTGCTAACTCAGCCGGAGCGTGGACACTTAATGGTGCAAGTATCACTGCTCTTGGTGTTTCGAACTCTACTGCTGTCTATCCGATGATCTGGATTCAGAATTCAGGAACTTCGAATGGTAATATCTCCGGCTCTGTAAACTGTAATGGTGTTACTATTACAATTGCAGACCTTGGAACAGCCGCTCCCTTAGCTAACACCAAGCTCGGTGAACTGATCCAAGCTGCAGTTGATGCTGATGGCAGGTGCCCAACAAGTAACACGCGTTACGATGCGACTGTTACTGTAAACGCTCCAGCTTCTCAGATTACCATGAACGCAAGCTACAAAGTGACAGCAGCAGACGGTGCCACTGACCGTGTGATGCTTGAGACTTCTGATTCTCTACCAGCAGATTCCAACTAATTGGTAGAACATCCTTCGGATGTCAAAAGTAAGACGGAAACGGGCCTTCGGGCCCGTTTTTTTATGTCCATAGATTTTGTCAGTAATTTTTCTTGAGCTGGCTTGATAAAGTAATACAAGGCGTTGTTTAGCCTGCGACTAACTCTGTTTGTCGTCACAGAGGGAATATCTACCCTCGGTTTGTAAAATTAAAACGAATCTAATGACAAGGCTGCGTGTCTTTTTTCCCTTGTTAAACGCTAGGGGAATACCAGCCTAGAAAATCCTAGGTGTTAGGTGATTTTCTGCGCTTAGCTATTTGACGTTGGGAGGCGTGGGGGTATTAAAAGTAATACTTAAGTTATGTTAGTTGATGCAGCCGATCAAGCAAAATATCCATCTCTTTATCACTGGTATAATGCACAAACGATAGCCTGACCACTCCTTGCTCCGGCTCAATCTTCAGAGCCTCCATCAGCCGATAGGCGTAACAGTTGCCGTTGGCAATGCCAATGTTTTTCTCAGCTAAGGCGCGGGCCACCCTTTCTGGCGTTTTACCGTCTACGGTGAAAGACACCGTGGGCGCTCTGTTGTCCGTAGTGGTTTTTCCGATAAGGTTAATCCCGCGTCTGTCCTTGAGCAAATCCAGGAGGGGTTGCAGGTTGGCTGTTTCGGCACTGTGCAGCAAATCACCCATTCGTTGCGTTCGCGCCGCGTCAGAGACCTTGTTATGGTCAAAATGATGGCTGTCTAAGGCCTCAAAGTAGTCCATCACGCCATTGACGGCCGCGATTTGCGCATGGTCCGGCCCCGCGGGGGTGAATCTACTGGTGGCGTAGCCGACATTAAAGAAGTGCCCCTGATGGGGCAGTGCCCGGTTGACGGCGTCACGCATTACCATAACACCGAGATGGGGACCGTACACTTTGTACAGAGAGAAAAAATAGATATCTGCTCCCAAGGCATCCACATTGGGTAACCCATGCCCAGCAAAGGATACACCGTCTACAAATACCAGAGCATTGGCGGCATGAATTTTGTCTGCCCATCGTCGCACCGGATTAATACTGCCAACGATGTTTGAGCAGTGGGTGAAGGCCACCATACGGGTGTTTTCATTCAGCAGGGCCTCAAGCCCCGCATCCTCAAGTTCGGCGGTATCCCCATTAACCCGCCACTCCCGCACCACGATGCCGCTGTCTTCTAAGCGCTGCCAAGCGCCTATATTGGCCTCGTGGTCCTGATTGGTGACAATAACTTCATCCCCAGGCTTTAAATAACTTTTTAATGCCTGAGCCACCACATAGGTATTCTGTGAGGTGGATGGGCCAAAGTGCACTTCTTCGGTGCTTACGTTTAGCCATGAGGCCATGCGCTGCCGTGCTCTGGTCATTTGCTCGCCGGCCTGTTGCGATGGTGTGAAGCCATAGTAGGGCTGTAGCTTCGTTTTCGTATAATAGTCGTGCAGTGCGTTGATCACTTGCTCGCAGGCGTAAGAGCCACCTGCATTTTCGAAATGCAAAAAATTTTCCAGTGACGGGTCGCTAAACGCGGGAAATTGGCTGCGTACAAAGTCAATGTCGAGTTCAGTCATGTCGTATTCTCTTTTAAGCTGATATCCAAAATGGGCGGAATTTACACTACCATAACGCCAATCGAGTTTTATTCCCACTGCTATCCTCGCTGATGGTAACGCTTTTTAGTATGCTAGGGCCATGAATGACACCTTTAATCCAACACAGCATCCCCACCGTCGATACAACCCGCTTTTAGACGAGTGGGTGCTAGTGTCTCCGCACCGAGCCAAGCGTCCCTGGCAGGGGCAGATGGAGACTCCTGCTACCCAGACGACAGCATCCTATGATGAAAACTGCTATCTGTGCCCCGGCAATGCCAGAGTCAATGGTGAGGTGAACCCGAATTATCAGGGCACCTATGTGTTTAAAAACGATTTCGCGGCTCTGACATCAGATACACCAGAGTTTTCTCACCATGATCCCTTGTTCGCGCTGGCCGCCGAGCAGGGCGAGAGTCGAGTGATTTGTTTCTCGCCCGATCACAGCAAAACTCTGGCGCACATGTCGCGGCAAGCCATCGAGTTGGTGGTGGATACTTGGCAGCAGCAGACCGCAGAGCTCGGGCAGACCTA
>Ga0206127_1002006_pt1 | contig 21042 bp, 20 predicted proteins | sample Helgoland_Spring_6_FD_148646 | JGI IMG/M metagenome (GOLD analysis project Ga0206127, IMG submission 148646) | Pelagic subsurface seawater microbial communities from Kabeltonne, Helgoland, North Sea - Helgoland_Spring_Bloom_20160419_1 | ecosystem: Environmental > Aquatic > Marine > Epipelagic ...
CCCATGGCAATTTCACTTTAGAGAATGCAATTTGGGACTACGAAAAGAACTCTATTATACTCATCGACCTTTATGCCGAAACCTATTGCGAAACAATATTGGGTGATATTTCTCAAATCTACCAATCATCAAAAAGTGGTTACGAAATAGTAACAGAACTCTTGTCACAATCAGAATATTCAGTGACAGAATATCCGTATCATCAATTACCCAAAGTCCTGGAAAATTTCACACAATACTTTGAACAAAAAATTTCTAATGAGCCATGGTACAATACAGAGTTGATAACACTACTAACGGCGTCTCAATTTACGCGCATGTTCCCATTTAAAATTGTCAAAGATCCCCGTGCGGGATTTTTGTTTATGAACCATGCATTAGATCTGTTAGGAGCTAAATAATGCTGACACAAGGCCAAAATGATAATCACAAGTATTTTCAAATGGATTTGGATTATCGAGCAGTCGCTAAGATAGATTTCGGTAGCTTTATTGACTACATTAGGGATTTTGACGCAGATAAAAAATTAATCTTTATCGATCCAGTTGTTTTAGCAAAACAGCCCTCACTTTTAGAATTAGAATCAATAGATCAAAGCATCACCTTAATCCCATCAAATATAAACGAAAGTACAAAAAATCTGGAATCCGCCGTTGAGATACTTCGAGTAATGGAAAACCGGGGTGTGGGCCGAAGAGACGAATTAGTATGCGTAATAGGTGGTGGAGCGCTCATGGATGCAGTTAGCTTTGCAGCGAGCGTCTTTAGACGCGGTATTTCCGTAACGAAAATACCGACGACTTTACTAGGCATCGTAGACGCAGCCATTGGTATAAAAACAGGGGTGAATTTTGCAGGTCAAAGAAATCGATTAGGCACATATCATTTTGATTTTAACGTGTTAATTGATCCGGTTCTGCTAAACGGCAATAGTAAAGCGATGATCAGGCAAGGCTTGGGCGAAATATTTAAGATTGCAACAATTAAGGGCAAAAGCTTGTTTTCCAAGCTGCAAGAAAACATTTCAAACCTCGAAAGCGTGGAGTTTTATAAATCAAAAGTAGGCATGGACATTATCTCTGATTCTATTGAACTTATGTTAGAAGAGTTACATTCGAATCCACGAGAAACTGAATTAAAACGCTGCGTTGATTTTGGACATAGTTTCTGTCCGCTCGTCGAGATGGAATCGCTGCGTAGAACAGGCAGCCGGACAATACCCCACGGATACGCAGTAGCTTATGATTGCATTTTGACGACTGCTTTGTCTCGAAACCGCCAATTGATTGACCAAAATACATTCACAGATATTCTTGACTTATATCGTCCGTTTGACTTTGATTTTAAAAATGATTTGTTTAACGATAATAATCTTTTATGGGCATCGTTTTTTGAAATGACAAAGCACCGCGGACTTCAGCAAAATTTGCCAGTACCAACTGCAATTGGATGTTATACGTTTCTTCAAGACGTGAATTTTGAAGAGTTAGTCCAAGCCAATGACTTAATTCGAGCTGATTTATCTCTATGAAATATGTGGTGACAGGCACATCAAGCGGATTAGGGTGCTCCATCGCACGAAAACTCATAAAACATGGGGATGTCCTAGGCCTCTCGCGGCGTAATCAGGACCTATCAGGCGATGGAGACCAGAGACATAAGTATACTCATTTCAAAGCAGATCTAAGCACAAGTAATGTGTTTGATGCGAACTCTCCTATCATTTTCTCGCTTAAGGAGTTACTAAAAGGTGATGATTTCACTTTGATACTCAACGCTGGCCAATTCTACTCTGGTGCTAAACGATTAGAGGCTGCTGAACGCACAAAACTATTTTGGGTAAACCTATTTTCAATAATAGATTTGGTTGAGCGACTCAAACTCCCGAATCTTCGGAGAATAATTTTTATCAACTCAATATCAGGCTTAATTGGACAAGAAACACAACACGAGTATGCTGCCTCCAAACATGGCTTAATGGGATACATACGATCTCTTATACTAGAGGCCAAAAAAACGCAGTATGACGTAATGGTTATTAACCCAGGTGGAATAAATACAGAGCTATGGTTGGAATACCCTAACATCGATAATACATCATTTTTGGACCTAGAAGAGCTAACAGATATAATCGTTAACCTAGCCTCATTAAAAGGTCGGGTCTTCATTCCGTCTTTTCAAATCCTTCCAGCAGTAGATCTTTAGTGAAATATTATCGCAAATACCGATATATTTTTTTAGTAATTCACTCTTCGATGTGGTTCAATTTTTTTCAGTGCCCAAATTTATATAGCACGAAACATACATATTAAGAAAATATAATAGATAATACTTAAAAATATAGTTTGGATAGTGATGTTGGGGCAATCGAAATAAATGCGTAAATTAAAATCGTCTTTAGCCGATCTTTTGAAAATAGGGAAAATAAGTCTGAGGGTTTTCACGGATTACATATCGCATCGATACCCAAAATACTTAATACGAGAGCACCATCAAACGTTTGACGCACCTCTTAGCCATGAAGACACTGCGATACTCATACAAGGTCCCTTTGATAGCACCACTACGTCGAAAATAATAGATCATTACATTCATCTATACCCAGAGACGCCAATAATCGTAGTTCTTTGGCTCAACGATGCACGGTTTCAATACCGCCTACGTGACCTTGGTGTCTATTGTATTGTCTTAGATGAACCAGAACAATACAATGGGAACAGTGACCGAATGATCTATGGTGTTTATCAGGGCCTCTGTTGGATATCAAAGAATCTCCCTGATTTAAAATACGTTGCTCGAACACGAAGTGATCAATGCATTTTTAAACATGACGCCATCGGCCTGCTCAAAAATGTTTTAGAATTTTATAGCCTAAATACAGCTAAAGACAAAATAATTACAACTTCTGGGGCGACTGGAAAGTTTCGCTATTTCTTCGTTGGAGACCAATTTCAGTTTGGCTCTATAGAAGCTATCACTACTTGGTGGAATGTTCCTCCCTTTAAAGAGGGGTACCAACAAATTGTGCGGGAACCCGCATTGAGGAAGAGTTTAGAGGCTAGCAATCAAGCATTAAAAGGTGAAAATTACATTGCCCTCTACAACACACTTGGAAGCAAAGACAATTACATTTACACGTTTTCTTCATATATTAAGTTTTTAAAGCACAAAGTGATTGTTGTTGATGATCAATCAATCGGTTTAAGGTGGTATCGTCACTATTTGAAAAAGTCCCTTTTTCCATCAATTGAAAATCATGTAGATTGCAAGCAATTTATCAATGAGCGGCCTAAGCGTTTAAATCCCAACATGACACACTTAGAGTGGCTCGAAATGTACCACCAAGACGTAGATGTAATAGTGCAAAAATACTCCTATTTATCTCATGAAAAATGGCTGGAAATAGGCGATGTAACTTCACAGAACTATTCGACTCAGATCATCGACCTCGGTGGGCAAAGCATAACCAATGATACAAAAACGCAAAATGAAAAAACCCAATAATTGTGCAATACTGATTGCAGCAAAGAGTGGATCAGCGTTCCTGCCCGAGCAACTTGCGTCTTTAGACGCACAAGTGAATGCGAAAATAGACATATTTTATTCATGCGACGGACCAGATATTTCCTCAGAGGAAATCCTAGACAGCGTCAATGCCCACAACCAGAACCCACAACAATTGGCATTCAATTCTTCAGCGGCCAATTTTTTTCACCTGATAAAAAACGCTGATCTAAGTGCAACACATGATTATGTTTTTCTTTGTGATCAAGACGATATCTGGTTACCTAACAAAATAAACCGAGCCGTTCACTGTCTTAAAAAATACAATGCATCCTGTTATTCGAGTAGCTATTACACGTGGTCGCCAGATAATAATAAAATAAAATATCGATATAAATCGGTTAAACAAACGCCCTTAGACTTCTATTTTCGAAGCCCGGGGCCCGGTTTTACATACTGTTTTACAAAAGATGCTTTTCAGAAAGTAAGATCAGAATTGTCTAGGAATGATCTCAGCAATATAAGATGGCACGATTGGACGATATATGCTATCGCACGAAGTATTTCTTTAGCTTGGTATATAGATAAAGCCCCCAATAGTTTGTACCGTCTGCATGAGAATAACGATACAGGACAGCTATCAAAAATTACCGACATACTTCCGCGCTTGAGCTTTTTACTGGGTGGCAAATATGAGGCACAAGTTAGAAAAATTGCAGCCATCGCGAACAACGGTAACGAATCTGCTCGCCTCATTCGCTTTAATTTGAGTGACCGTATCTGGCTGATGTCTAAAGTGAGCTTATTGCGGTTCACTATTTTAGAGCGAATAGCACTTATCATATTTCTTATATTTACAAAGAGAAATCATCATGACTCATCGTGAACACCCTTTCGGCACAGAATACTTAGATAAATTAAAAGGCGCGGGTAAGTTGAGTAGGACGATTAAAAAGTATCTAGTTTATCCAAAATTAGGTTTAGAAAAAACCAATCGAGTCTTAGATTTTGGTTGTGGCGATTTAACTTTTTTAATCTACAATACCCCACTTTATACATTTGAACCGACTGCTTACGATATCAATCCAGAAATAGAAGTTATCAGTCGAGATGCCCAAATACCATTTTACAGCGACTTTAGCCAAATAAATTGTAGCTTTGACTTTATTATGTGTGACAATGTCCTGGAGCACGTCGGGGACTGGCGTGATACATTTGTTGACATCGGGAACTGCCTAGATCCAGCGGGCACACTAGTCATAGGATTACCAGGCCTGGCAGGCTACGCAACCGACGAGACCCACAAATGCTTCATTACAGAATTTGATTTGACACAGATCGCAGCCTTGCATGGTCTGGTATTAAAGAAAAAAATCTACTACCCGTTGAACGTTGCAATGTTTGCCAGGATATTTCAGCTCTACAGCCGACACATTTTAACATATTATATATTTACAAAAGAAAACGAAAAATAATGTTAAGCGAAAATGTATTAGGAACTGGCTTTATAGCGCAACAATTCAGCAAGACGGAACTTAATAACATAACAGTTTATGCACGCGGGGTATCTAACACTCGTCCGATTTCCAAAGACGATTATCAAAGAGACTATAGAGCCGTAGTTGATTACCTCTCGACGCGTGATATCAGTAGTCGTCTTGTCTATATATCTAGTTCCGACATCTCAACATATCAACCATATAGCAAATACCTTCAACATAAATACCAGATCGAACGGCTAGTTCTGCAACAACCTAACACTTGCATACTCAGGGTGCCTCAGGTTAACAATAAAAAAGCCCCAAATTCATTATTATCCACACTCCAAACGAAGATTAGCAATACAGAGATGATTGTTGTTTGGAGCCAGATCAAGCGTTACCCGATAAAAATTTCTGACGTATCACTTTGCCTGGACCATCTTGCACTCCTGCATACAGTCAGCATAATCGACGCCCGTCCCAAATACGGGTTAACAACAGATGAGATCGTTAAGATCTTAGATCCCAACTATAAAGATATATATATAGTAGAAAAAAAGTTATCATTGTATAAGGGCAAAGATGTTTACTACCTATACGATGTCGAACCAACTCTAAAAGATCCCAAATACTGCACACAGGCCATACTGGAGTTTATGAATTGAACGTTTATGTACATAATTTCCAAAAACAAACTCCTAGTAATTACATTGCGGTTCAATTCCAATTACACCAAATACTAGGTCAAATTCAAATTACTGACCACTTTGAAGCAGCCGATGTTATAATTGGGTCTGGGCAACAATATCTAGAATGGGTTCCAACAGTTAAACAGCAACTGCCTCAAACTAAGTTTATACTTTACAAGCCGCATCAGGAAGTTGACATAAGAATTAAAAATAAAAATTGGTTTAATTCACTGAAAACAGTCCTAAGACGTCTTACCGGCATGCTAGATTATCGTATAATGGATATGTCAATCTATAATTATTATGACTTAATCATAGCAGATAACTATCGCTTGTTGAAATTATTCGAAGCAATCAACCCAAATACTGTTTACCTTCCTCAAATATATTTCGACGAAACAGCATTGCCAGGCGAGTTCCCACACAATTCAGAGCTGAAAATTGGTTTTTTTGGAGAAGCGACACACTTATCTGATATTGTTAGCGAATTAGAATACCTAGATAAAAAAATACAAAAAAAGATCACTTTAATATACTTTGGTTATGGTTTAATAAACCTAAATCGATTGCAAAAAAGACTGGCTAATATTCATATCAAACAGCGGTCATTTTCATTTGATTACTTAGAGCTGACGCAAAATACACGCGATATAGATTTCACAATTTGTTCTCATAAGCAAATTACATCTAACTATAATCAAAATTCACTGATACGAGCTAAAAACCAGCCAAACGAAGTTTCGGAAGTTGTAAAGTTTTCCGCCAATACAGGGCGTAATCATTTGTCAGCACTTCTTGGAATACCGTTCGTGACACATAACATTATTGAACTAGCAGATGAATTTCCGTGGCTAACGAACGAATACTATTTCGAAAACGGAAGTGACTTACTCTGGTTTATAAACAACTTCCACTATCAAAATTTGGCGGTCAGGTTTGATCAAAAAAATCAGTCCCAACAAACATCACAACTGATCCTAAAGAGAGCAGTACAACAAGCTAGATTGAGGTTGAAAATTCATGAAACAAAGTAAATATGAGAAAATCTGGAGAAAGGCGAGCAAGAGGTCGTCTAAACATACATCGTACTTCCAGGTGTATGATAACTATTTCGAGCAGATAGAAACTAAAGATAGTATCAAAATATTAGAAATTGGCGTAAGTACGGGTGGATCTATTGAAACAACTGCAAAATATTTTGAGGACCATCAGGATATCACAGTCGTTGGTTTAGAATATAATCCAGCAGCAAAGACTTTCACTTGGGATACAGATAATATTTGCATTGAAATCGGTAATGCCGAACTAGAAGACACATTTAAAGAGATCCAACGAAAACATGGCCAATTCGATATCGTTATTGATGATGGAGGCCATACCAATCTACAACAATTGTCCTGCCTTTTAGCATGTCAAACATTGCTCAAACCGGAAGGCGTTCTGATAGTAGAAGACGTACAGTGCTCATACTTGGGGGAATTTGGCAATCCTAGTAAGTATTCATTTATATCTGTTGCAAAAAAAGTTGTTGATTCACTTAATTACCGTTCAGCTATTGTACACGGCAAACAACTAAAATTGAATATCCGTAGCGTTAGTTTTTACACTGGTATCATAGTATTTCAGTTTGATAATGAAATTAATGAGTTCAAACACAAGCAGATTGTCAACCATCCCGACTTAATGGGACTGGAAGATTATAGGTTTAAGGCGCATCCTAAAAGAAAGATTAACCTTCTTCTGAAATCTGAATTAGTAATGAACCTAACCAGAATACTCAAAAAGATTGCGCCGCTACACTCGATACTAAAAATTGTGATTGCACAATTTAATATGCCAGTATCAGATAAAATTAAATTTAGGAAAATTTCGCGTCAAGTTTTCAAATGATTAATATTATTTTGCTATCGACTTATAACGGTGAGTTATACATTGAAGAACAATTAAATTCAATTAGAAATAACAAATGTTTACTGCCTGTAAAAATATATTGGTATGACGATGGTAGCTATGATGAGACAGTCAGATTAGTTCAAGACTTTCAGGAGCTTGACATAGTCCGAATAATGCCCAGCGAAGTGCCTCAAGATATAGCGTCCAATTTTCGGCTATTGTTAAGGCGCGCGGTCGAATTAAGTGGGCCAAAAAATTTATTTTATTATTGTGACCAAGACGATATCTGGAGTATTGAAAAGTTACAGAATGCGGAAAGATACCTTATCCAGGATTGTGGCTTACTTCTTACAAGAACAAAGCACTTTGGTTCTTCAACTGAGATCATCACCCCGAAAATAGATCGATATTTTCTATTAGACCTATTTTTCAACATATCTCCTGGTATGTCATTTGCTTTTAGACCAAGTAAACCTGAAGCGTTGATAAGTTTTATACACTTTTTCAAATGGCATGATCATGGAACATTTTTATATTTTAAATATTTCGAAAGAAAACTACATGTTAGTTACTTAGTTGCCCAATATTATAGACGTCACAGTGATGCCGTCACAATAAAACTCAAGCGCTTTAGCATTAGCCGTTTTCTTTACGGTTTCGGTAATCTCAACGCTTTAATCAAGGGTTACAAAGATGCAAAGTAAAATTTTTTGTGTAGCTTACCGAAATGATGGTTCGGGACCGTCGCGCGGAGCTAATGCCTTATCGAAAGGCGATGAGAATATTGAAGTTGTTTACCTGTTCAATAAAGGTCGCTATTTACGCTTATCGACTATTTGGAAGATATGCAGAGCAAAACGCGTAGCGCTAATTGGTTTTGGGCTAATTCCTGACCTAATAATACTTTTGTTTGGTGGTAAAAATAAAAAAATTTCATATCTGCGTGGCGATATCACAGAGAATTATCTGATTGATTTTAAGTACTTTCATCGGATAGCTATTAATGCCCACCTACACATAATTAATCGGCTTGATCATGTATTATACCTAACAGTCGCTAACTATGATAAATTACACTCTAGAATACATACCAGATCCAATATACTACCTAACGTAGTGTCGGTGGAAGAGTTCAGGTTATCAGCAGAGGTAAGAGAGAGTCGCAAATCATCAATTGTAGTTATTGGTGGTCTTCATGAACGTAAACGCCCCTTAGACGCTGTTCACATTGTAAATCAATTGATAAAATCAACTGGACAGCCAATTACTTTGCAGTTCTTTGGGGATGGCCCATTAAAAGATAAGATTATAAAAACAGCCAACGAACTAAATGTTCAATGCGTCATGCACGGTTTTGTTCCTGATCCTTACTCATTAATTATTAAGGATGATATTTTGTTACATTGTGCGGTATCTGAAGGGGCGTCACGAACAATTCTGGAGGCCTTAGCCCTTGGCCTTTACACTGTATCCTCTAACTGGCCTGGCGTTACTGAGATCATTTCACATGAGATCACTGGTTTTATCTATTCCAACCGCGATGAGGCTGTCCGTTCACTGTCAGATATTATAAGCAACAGGGCGTTCGTATCTCCTCAACCACTTTCTCATAGCTCAACCTTTTCTGTTCAGCAAAAACTAAAAGAAATAATCACAATATGCTAAATAGAAATCTGATCTTACTCAACAGTTACGTCCGAAATTTTCCAGACGCCTTAAAGTATTTAAAACGAGCAATTTTTTTTGGTGTTATATGTAATTTAATAGACTTTTTAGGGATCATATTGATTTCAAGTCTGATAGCCCGTCTGGTTTTTAGTATTGAGCCCCCAACTTTTCACGCTGTAATCCAACCACTATCTGACGATCAACTGGTAATCCTCACTATAGCTGTTGTTGTCTTGAGATACCTCAGTATTGTCTCATTAAACCGAGCTTCAGTAAATCAGTTATATAATGTCAAAGCGAACACATCTAAGAAAATTACAAAGCTCTTTGCAACACAACGCTTACGCGACGATCACTACGAACAATATAGTGCCATGCGAGTTAATTATACTGATAATTTGATCCAAGTATTTCCCGGTTTTCTTGGCCCTCTAGTCGCAGTTGCAACCGAAGTCCTAATCATCGCTATGTTTATCTCTACACTTTTGTATATAGAACCGATGTCGATACTTCTCGTTCTCGTTATCGGCATTTTTTTCATCATCCAAGTCTCAACGAAGCAGAAAAAGCTTTTGCAGATTGGCTCTACCCGAGTCAGTTTAGAGGCACAGCGCATTGATATGATGGAACGAATAGCAGGTGGCCTTATCGCGCTCACGTTCCATAACAGAATCACAGAAAAGTTACGGACTTATGATAAACTAGTGGACCAGTTAAAAAAGCCGGATGTTGATTTAGCCCATTTGCAGTTCCGAACAAGGCCAGAATTTGAAGTACTTATCTACGTGATTATAACAACTTCGGTTTTTACTCTTAAATTTAGTGAACTAGATTATGAACTTTTAACGTTTGCAGTTTTAGCAACGCTACGTATTTTTCCGTCATTTGGAAAATTATCTAACGCCATGAACTCATTAAATTTTGGTCGTCCAGCAGTACAGAGTTTAATTGAGCTTAAAATTTTACTTGAAAAGTCTAACGTAAAACATGCCGCGCCCTTAAATGATAGTGTTCACTTAACACAATTAACGTTAACCTATTCGCAAGAAGGTCAAGACAACGCTCGAACCCTTAAACTCAGTGAGGGGATGACGGTCAAGATTGACGGACAGAGCGGAAGTGGAAAGTCGACTTTTCTGAAACAACTGCTGAAGATTGAGACGCGCAATATGTACAACATAATTACTACATGCCAAGGGATGCCTGTAGATTTGTCAAACTATAGACACCGAATTGGGTATGTGGGACAAGAAGGCTACATCGAGAGCGCAAGTGTTTTGGATAATATTTCCTTTGGCTCGCAGGACATCAAACGTGCAAAAACCCTTGCGTCGGATCTGGGTCTGAGTGATGTCGATCAATTTGCACCAACTTTGTCGGGTGGTCAGAAGCAGCGCGTTGCACTTGCGAGAGCCCTAGTCAGAAGACCCGAGCTTCTCATACTAGATGAAGCAACATCTGCGTTAGATGCCGCATCAGAAGCACACGTTTTAGCCTATGTGAGGAGCTATCTCAAAGATAGCGTTGTGTTTATTGTGAGCCATTCACAGAGCCAGCAACTACCTTATGATCAAAGAATTCATTGCGAATGACTGCTCTACTAGTAGTAAAAGAGGACTCCGCACACGGTATATCGTTTCTTCTGCAACGATTAGAAGAGCTGAACCTTGACGTTAATGCATTTTTCATTCAGCCGTTTGAAAGCTTAACTAGTCACCAATCTTTAGCTTTATTTGCCGATCCTCTCAAGTTCGACCCGGCGAAGGAATATCCGGCTTCGAGTTTCACAGCTAGCGAGGAAAGAATAATAGCCCGATGGCTAAACACGTCACCATGGATGAACGGGGCAATGCACGGTCGGGATTTTTTTCAGCCGACACAGGACGAAGCATTTGAATACGTAACGACCTGCTTTAATTATTACGTACAGACATTGAGGGATAATAACATAACGTTAGTTATCGACCTCGAGTCAGACAACCCGATACGTTGCGTTCTTGACATTGCTTGCCAGCGTCTCAAAATTCCCTACAAAGTAGCGTTCAATACTCGCATTAATGGAACTGTCAAATTTGGTAATGGCGTAATTAATCCCTTTTCACCTGAAGACTTTAGTCAACTTCGTGAACTAGTGCCTGAAAAAAAAGACTTAGAACTATTAACAGACTTCAGAAAAAAACAACGGCTTTCTGCCGATGAACAGAAATTCGTTAATCGCAATAATGAAATTACTATTTTAACAACTATCAAGGAAATACTGCGATCTTCTTTTTTTCATATAAAGCGTTATTTCAAGACTAGATCACAATACCGCCAACTCGGTCCCCTTTACGTTGGGTATACATTAAAGTTTCTACTTTGGTCGGCTCGACGAAACTTACGCAAGTATATTATGAGCAAGCGCAGATCAGTGTTTCACTACGATGTCGACTCTGTTGACTATATCTATTTTCCACTTGGGCAAATCGCGGAGGGTGCAGAACCTAGTTTCTCAAATCGATGGCCGAACGACCTAATATGTTTAGATCACCTCAAATGCAACAAACCTATCTTAACAGAGATAATAGTAAAAGATCACAGGTCCATGTTAGGCGAGAGACCTATGTGGCATAACCATTTTATCGCGAATAATACGCCCGCAGTCATCTCTGGAAAAACGCTAATTGACTACGACGCTAATCATAATCCAATTAAATTGATCCAAGAGTGTGTAGCAGTTGCTGGATTGAGCGGAAGTGCCCTAGTTGAAGCATTACTCATGGGTAAATCCGTTTTTATCTATGGTGAACCCATCATATATAACATGCTTAAAGTCCTTCAAACTGACAGAGAATGTGATGTATCAGACATAGATACCTGGTGGAAACTACACGACATAGACGCCGCACGGCTCTTAATGTGGAGTAAAACTGAAGCCCTGGATTTTTCTCTTTATTCAATAAAGCGTTACGATGGTGTCAATAATACATTAGACGAACGTTCCGTTGATATTATCATCAATGAACTAGCGGAGCTCATCGATGACCATTGCTATAGTTAAAATATTCAATTCGCTCCTCCTACTATTTACACTCATCAACCGCAATGAAGAATATTACCGAAGAATCCGACTGATAATATATCTAGGCGCGGTTATATTTATTCTATTTATCTCACTAAGGGTAGACGGGCCTGACCTTTACATCCACAAACAACAGTTCAACCATCCAGATCGGGTATACATTTTTGACAAGGGTTACATTGAATTAAATAGAATAGCTGCCGCAATATTCCCCGACTTTCGTTATGTAACTTTATTGATTTCACTAACTTCAATTCTTGCAATATATAAATCAGCGAAGTACTTTAACGTCAACTATCAGCATGCAACTCTATTTTACTTGATTCACTTGATGGTTTTAAGAGATTTTGTTCAGCTTCGCTTTGGGCTTGCTACAAGCATATTTTTAATTTCCCTAACTATAAATAATTTCTACTTAAGAATCATCACATATCTGATCAGCATCAGTATACATGCTTCTGTAATAATTTTAGTTATAATACTAGAAATCCTACGGATCTGGCAAAAAAAACGAAAACTTTTGACATTTTTATTAGTGCCTTGCATCTTTCTTCTTGCAGCTAACGTCCAATACTTTTTCTTTCTAGATCCACGAGTAATGGCATATCTTAATTGGAAAGTCGAAGCGCGATCGACATCTAGTCATTTAACGTACTTAGTCTTTCAGCTAACGCTATTTAGCCTATTTTACATCAATCGAGGATTTTCTGAAATTATTAATTTAAATCTTTATCTTAGCATTTTCGGATTAACACTATATCTAGCTTTTTGGGATCTTACATATATCCAAGGTCGGATAGCAGGTATATTTTTTACGCTTTATCCACTCGCACTTTCAAGTATCTTCTCAAAGCAAACCCGCATAGACAAGGGGATAACAGGTATCCTCACACTCGCTATTCTATTTTCTATTATACTGAGGCCCGATTTCAAAGAAATTTTTCAACTTATGTCCTGGCTTTAACGCCTACCCAAATACAAAGGCATCCATTAGACTTATTCTAATTAACCTATCAGTATGAGGTGAGTAAAATCACAAATTTCTTTTTAAAAAAGGGTTCTGTATGACGTATCAAAATAACAGAAAATACATGCCGCATGTCGACCTACTTCGCGCGTTAGCGATTACTTCAGTAGTATTATATCATGCTGGCTTCCCTTATATAGACGGCGGCTTTCTCGGTGTTGATGTTTTTTTTGTAATAAGTGGATATCTTATTACGGCATTTATTGTTAAAGATCTTACTCAGGCTACATTTAGTCTAAGAGACTTCTACTATCGCCGTATTCGTAGACTTGTTCCTGCATTTATAACAGTTGCAACAGTAACGCTAACTTTATCGTATTTTTGGCTGCTTCCGGACGAGCTTCTAGAGCTTACCAATAGTGTAATGGCATCTGTCTTTTTTGTATCGAATGTATTTTTTTGGCGCAAATCAGGCTACTTCGAAAGCTTTGCAGATGAACAACCGTTTTTACACACTTGGAGTCTAGGATTAGAAGAGCAATTCTATATTATACTGCCACTTATACTTATCTTTTTCTATCGATCCAACCTGAAGTCAGTATTCGTAGTATTTACTACCTTATTTATTGTTAGCCTTAGCTTAGCAATTTATGCTTCGATTAATATGCCAGTTGCAAACTTTTATCTTTTACCAACTCGTGCATGGGAATTTTTTGCTGGTGGTTTAGCCGCTCTTTTTGTGAGCAGGAAAGCTCCCCAAAAAAATCATTTATTATCATATTTCGGGCTGAGCCTCATCATATTTAGTATGTTTTATTTTGATCACTTAGATAGTCTGCCGAATCAAAAATCATTGTTTCCAGTGATAGGCTCAATATTATTCCTTTTGTTTGGAAATATTGAAGTTAAGCATGCAAAACAGAAGCTGACAAAACTATTCATACTAGTTGGGTTGATAAGTTACCCTCTTTACCTTTGGCATCAACCTGTTTTTGCACTTTACAAAATCCGCTTTTCACCCAACGTAAGCGTATATGAGAGCGTAATGTTGATTTTGGTGAGCGTCTGTTTGAGTATACTTACATATGTAATAGTTGAGAATCCGATAAGAAGAGGATTGCGGACCCCAACTATTGGGAAGTATTTTTTAGGCTTTTTATATTTCTTAGTTATCTTGTTCTGTTTGGCTTCAATTTTCAGAGGCGGAAAGTTAAACCCAAGTTTATCAGAGCCTATTCCTTTCATTACCTGGACTTCGTTGGAGCATCGTATTTCATCTGACGGTCTTCCGTGTGATTGGAATGCAAAAATACTGGATTATAATGGGTTTACGGGATGCATTATGGGAGACCGTGATGGATCACGCTCACTCGTGTTGGTGGGCGACTCCCACTCACAGGCTTTGTCTTACGAAATTAATCGTCAAGCGGAAATATATGGAACAACAATTTATTGGTTGAAAGTCTCTGATTGTAACTACTTCCCAATGGTCACCTTAGGAAGGTCGAAAGTTGCTGTTGATTGTATGCGAAACCATCACAACATGTTAGACTACATATCCGGTTTAAATGCTGATGTCATGTTGGCTTACAGATGGACATTTCGGCTTTATCCAGTTGATGGCTCAGATATTAATATGCCATATATTGATGGCAACGGTAATGTCGAAAAAGAGAATTATAGAGAGTTTTATATCTATGAAAACGGACTTCATAAATCGGACCTGCAAACAAAATCAAGGTATTTAAAAAACTATATTAATGACTTCATAAATGTCAGTAATAGCGTGTACTTGGTATATCCAATACCTGAGACAAGCATCAACCCATACAAAAGTAATATCCTGCATCGAGCACAAACGAACCATCTTTTAGACGATATCACATTTCCCGTTTCTGATTATGATCAGCGAAACAAGCTAATTTTGTCTATTTTGGATTCCATCGAATCCGAGAGTTTAAACCGGATTAAACCGCGTGATTCTTTTTGCTTTAGCTACACTCCTGGAAAGTGTTATGTTCAATACCAGAGAAACCCACTTTACTTAGACGATGATCATGTTAGTGATTTTGGAGCGTCTCGGATAATTAATAGAGTGTTTGCGAGTGATTAGATTATGAAGCCACCATCATCAGGTCTCTGCATTTTGGTTATTTAATGTAGCATCAACATCTAAAAATAATTTTTAGTTGAAAAAATTTTTCCAATAATGGAAGGTAGGTAGTTGCTTTTCATTCTAGGAGATCAAGTGGTACTTAATTGCAGTTTTAGTGTTAAAAAACACCAAGCTCGTGAACAAGGGTTGATTTAAAAATGATGGGTTTTAAATATTTTGTTATCGGTAGTGGGTCGATTGGTAACCGGCACGCTGCTAATTTGGCCTTGTTAGGAGCGGCTGTTGAGCAATATAGCTGGCGGACTATCGATTTACCTAGAGTGTTACAAAAAATCGCTGACTGTAATGGAAACGCGGGAGTGATTATTGCCACTGCCACAAATGTCAGGCTTCCGCTTATAGCTCAGTGTGCGGCTGCAGGCGCAGCGCTCTACATTGAAAAGCCCGTGGCTTATCGATGCGATGAGGTTGATCAAATTTTTGACCTGCCCGATTCTATTTTGGAACGATCAGTAGCGGGCTTTATGATGCGTTATCATCCGATCGTTCAGTATTTGTTATCGCACCCGGTTTCCAACCCATTTAGAGCTTCGTTTGAAGTTGGGCATGATGTCCGTCAGTGGCGAAAAAACTGGGCTTTTAGCGATAGCTACGCAGCAGATAGAGAAGGTGGAGGTGCACTTCTTGATTTATGTCATGAAATTGACTTGGCTTGGCTCCTCTGTGAGGCACCAGAACTATCTTCAGTATCGTCCGTAAATCACCCCAAATTTGGCGGCGTTGATGTCGCGTCAATGCTCCACTTTCATTTTAGAACCGGCTGTCATGCTCATGTGGCCCTCGATTATTTGGCGCCACATTTAGTCAGGCGTGGATATATTTTGGGGCTAGAAGAAGAAGTGCAATTTGACTTTACGAAGGGTACAGTTTTACGTACGACCCAGCAAGAATCTGAAGTAAAGTCGTTTACACACGATAGAAACCAAATGTTTCTCGATTTATTGGTAGATTTTATGTCGCTCGCGGAGGGACGAAAAACTACCAACCAGCACGTACCTAGATTAAAAAAGCTTAAGGATACGTGTAATGCAATCGCGAAGGCTTGGAAAATGCGGGATTTTACAGGGCAGATTGAGGCGGATCTAACATGATTATTGGGCATATTGGAGCTCGAAAGGGCAGTAAGGGCGTTGTCGGGAAAAATTTCCGTTTGCTTGCTGGTAAGCCGCTTATTGACTGGTCACTTGATCAGCTTCTTTATCACCCCAGAGTTGATGCTGTCATAGTTTCAACAGATGATCCTGAGATCCACGCTCATGTATTGGATCGGGGGGTTACGGATATTGGTTTACGTCCTAAAAGTTTATCCAGCGACAGCGCTTCGAAATGGTCTGTTTGGCAGCATTCTCTTCGCAAAGCCGAAGCCAAGTTTGAATCAGTCAACGCATTTCTGGATTTGGATTGCACTTCACCGCTACGAGATGCTGAGGATATAGACAAAGCGTTAGACCTTTTTGCACTTCAGAGCCCCGATATGGTCATGTCATGCTGCGAAGCAAGGAAAAATCCATATTTTAATTTAGTCGAGGTCAATAAAGCTGGATCACTAAGTGTTTCTAAGCCGCTACCAGATAACATAGTTGCGCGTCAACAAGCTCCGACAGTTTATGAGCACGCCGCATCTACGTATGTTATAGCGCCAAATTACCTGCATTCCGCAAACTTTTTGCTAGATGGACACGTAATCCCTTATCTAATGCCACCGGAACGTTGCCTTGATATTGACACGGAATTTGATTTCAAAATCGCAGAATTTCTTATGACGGAAAAACATCTATGATAAACGTATTATCTGAAAAAACTATATTCCTTACAGGTTCTTGTGGCGTGCTTGGAACCGAATATATCAGCCAGTTCCTTGATCATGGAGCAACTGTGGTGGCCACGGACTTGCCAGGACATCGAGCTGAAGCAGCAAAAGAAAGATTTGGAAGGAATCCTAACTTCGCCTATTATGATTTAGATGTCGGGAACGAAGACGAAATAGAAAATATTTTTCAAAAAGTGCATTCAGACGGATTAAGTATAAACGTCGTACTCAATAATGCAGCCATCACAGGTGAGTTTTTGTTAGGCGCGGGGCAAGAATTTCCGGATTTTGCGAATACCTCGGTCGTAGATTGGGAAAAAACAATGAGGGTGAACTTAACAGGTCCGTTTATGATTGCCCGTCAAATGGACCGAGACATTGTAGGTAGGTATCCAGCTCAACTAATTAATGTTGCTTCAATGTATGCTCTAAATGGACCGCATCACGCTATTTACGAAAACATGCCATTCAAATCATTTTCGGCTTATTCGGCAACCAAAGCAGGTGTACACGGTCTGACACTTTGGCTAGCGGGCTACTGGGCAAAGCGTAACTGTACTGTAAATACGATCGCACCTGGAGCAGTTTTCAACGGACATTCAGAGGAATTTCAAAAACGTGTCAGCAAGTTATTAATGAGTGGTCGAATGGCCGAACCAGTTGAGATAGCCAGTGTGATGACGTTCTTATGTTCCGAAAGTGCTCGATACATGACTGGACAAATAATAAATGTAGATGGTGGCTTTAGCGGCTGGTAAGGAGTTTTTAAATTGAAAATTGGACATCGTGAAATATCCGCCTCGCACCCCCCGTTAGTAATTGCTGAAATAGGCATTAATCATGGGGGGCAATTGCAAGTTGCCAAAAATATGGTTCGTTTAGCAGCATTGTCAGGATGCGAATGTGTTAAACATCAGACGCATATTGTCGAAGATGAAATGACGGAAGAAGCGAAGCAAATTTTTCCTCCGAATGCAGATATTTCTATATGGCACGTGATGGAGGCATGCTCATTATCACTAGAAGACGAAGCTGAATTGAAGCGTTACACAGAAGAATTAGGCCTTATTTATCTTTCAACACCATTTTCACGCAAGGCTGCAGACTTCCTCGAGACAATAGACGTACTTGCTTACAAGATAGGATCAGGCGAAGCCGATAACCTTCCTTTAATCCATCACATAGCGGCCAAAGGTAAGCCTGTCATTATGTCGACTGGGATGCAAACAATAGACACTTTGTATGAAAGTGTCAAAATTCTCGAAAATGCAAATATAGAATATGCGCTTCTCGAATGCACCAACCTTTACCCCTCTCCCCCAGAGATTGTCAGCCTTCAGGGTATAACTGAATTGAGAACGGCTTTTCCTAATGCAGTTATAGGTTTTTCAGATCATTCTATAGGTCCAGAAATGGCTATCGCATCAGTTGCCCTCGGGGCATCAATTCTCGAGCGGCACTTCACAGATACTCGTTATCGCAAGGGGCCAGATATAATTAATTCTATGGATCCGGCAGAACTCCGGCTGCTCATAGACAGATCCCGTGAAATTCATACAGCCTTAGTTAACCCTAAAATGCGCACACTCCCTGAAGAAGACGTGTATCGTTTTGCACGCTCCTCGGTTGTCGCTGAAGAAGCCTTACCAAAAGGCCATGTAATTACATCAAACGATATCTGGGCGAGGCGTCCAGGCTCTGGAGAGATAGCGGGATATGACTTTTATAAAATTTTAGGAAAACGCTTGAAGGTGCCGGTCAAAAAAAATCAACAGCTCAAATGGGGCGATTTTACATGAAATCAATATTATTTGTTTCTGGTACACGTGCAGACTACGGTAAGATGAAACCACTCGCTAAATGTGCTCAATCACATGGTTTTCATGTAACCTTTTGGATAACAGGAATGCATGTCCTTAACGACTTTGGCTTAACCAAACTGGAAATTTACAAAGATGGTTATGATGCTACGGATGAGTACATAAACCAGAATTCGAATGATCTGCAAAGTAGCATTATTGCCAAAACAATTTCGGCCTTCACAGATTATTTAAGCGAAAGAACACCCGATTTGGTTGTTATACACGGTGATCGGCCAGAGGCCATTGCTTGTGCGATTGCTGCAGCGACCAATTACTTCAACGTATTGCATATTGAGGGTGGAGAAGTTTCAGGAACAATTGATGAGTCATTTCGACACGCAGTTAGTAAGTTTGCAAATGTTCATTGTGTTTGCTCTGATCAAGCGAAAGAGCGACTGATTAGAATGGGAGAGAATCCTGATTTTATATATAATATTGGATCACCTGAATTAGATTTGCATCTTCAATGTGAAAAAAAAGGTATCGCGCAAGCGAAGGATTACTACGGAATTAAATTTGAAGACTATGCGATAGTGTCTTTTCATTCAGTCACATCAGAGTTGGATACTATACTCGATCAAACTAAACAGTTGTTTTCAGCTTTAGACGAATCTAGAAAAAACTTTGTTGTAATTAAGCCAAATAATGATCCTGGATCAGGATGTATTAATACGGTTTTGAAAGATCTTCCATGCGATCGCTTTCGCGTTTTACCCTCCATGCGCTTCGAATACTTTTCAGTATTAATGCAAAATTCAGCCGCTATGATTGGAAATTCTTCTAGTGTAGTGAGAGAAGCACCATTTTTAGGAGTACCATCATTGAACGTGGGTTCGAGACAAACTAACCGAGCTTTATCTGACAAGGTGGTTCATGTCGAAGCACAGGATAAGGCAGAAATAAATAGCTTCCTTAACGATAAGTGGGGTTTAAGATTTGCGTCACACATTGGATATGGTGACGGGAGTTGTATTAAGAAGTTTTCAAAACTTCTTAATAATTCAAATCTGTTTACAGCGCCAAAACAAAAAATTTTCTATGAGGCAGTGAATGGTTCCCAGTAGCATAAAACAGATTATGCCATCTCGCCATGGCGATCACCGCGGTTTTTTTGGCGAAACCTACAGCCGTCGTCGCTACGAAGAGCTGGCTATTACTTCTGAGTTTGTTCAAGACAATCATTCACTTTCACTGGATGTCGGAACGTTGCGTGGTTTGCACTTTCAGGCGCCGCCAGCGGCACAAGGTAAGCTGGTTCGCTGCGGCCGAGGATCAATTTTTGACGTCGCTGTGGATATTAGGCGCGGTAGCCCAACCTATGGAAAGTGGGAGGGCTTTGAGCTGTCAGCCGAGAACGGGCACCAGCTCTATGTCCCAGTAGGCTTTGCGCATGGTTTTGTGACGCTAGAGGCCGATAGCGAGATCGTTTACAAGTGCACTGACTACTACGCTCCGGAAACAGAAGGTGCCGTACTGTGGAATAGCTGCGGTATTGAATGGCCTCTGTCTGGTGACCCGATCTTGAGTGATAAGGACCAAGAAGCTCCTCTTCTGGCTGATTTTGATAGTCCGTTTGTTTACGGTCAAAACTCATGAAAATATTGGTTACTGGTGGTGCCGGCTTTATCGGTTCTGCTGTGGTCCGCTTGGCAATTGCTCGAGGGCACTCTGTAGTGAACGTGGATGCGCTGACTTATGCAGCATGTCTAGCCAATGTAGCGGATGTAGCAGAGCATTCCCGCTATGCGTTTGAACAGGCCGACATTCGAGACCGCACTTCACTAGATGCAATTTTTGCTAAACACGCTCCCGATACAGTTATGCATTTGGCAGCTGAGTCTCATGTAGATAGGTCTATCGATGGACCCGCAAACTTCATCGAGACCAACGTTAACGGAACCCTCAACATGCTGGAAGCCGCTCGTAGCTAT
>Ga0206127_1002009_pt1 | contig 21019 bp, 22 predicted proteins | sample Helgoland_Spring_6_FD_148646 | JGI IMG/M metagenome (GOLD analysis project Ga0206127, IMG submission 148646) | Pelagic subsurface seawater microbial communities from Kabeltonne, Helgoland, North Sea - Helgoland_Spring_Bloom_20160419_1 | ecosystem: Environmental > Aquatic > Marine > Epipelagic ...
TCAGGATCTTTTACATGATAACCAAAAATCGTAGCTCCAAGATTTTGGGATGATGCGGCGTATAAATTGTCAGAAAAATGTTGCCCATAAAAAATGTTGTCCCCGAGAACTAGGGCAACATTGCTATTGCCGATAAACTCCTCTCCAATAATGAAGGCTTGAGCAAGCCCATCTGGGCTTGGTTGCACTGCATATTCAATCATAAGACCAAAATCGGCGCCATCACCTAACAAGCGCTCATAACCTGAGATATCGCTAGGCGTTGAAATGATAAGAATTTCCCTAATACCCGCTAACATTAATACAGAAATTGGATAATAAATCATCGGCTTGTCATAGATGGCCAATAACTGCTTAGATACACCTTTGGTAATTGGATGTAGCCGTGTGCCAGAGCCTCCGGCTAACACAATTCCTTTATAGCTTGAACTCATATTACTCTCCCAGTCTCTCTAGCCGATATTTTCCCGACAGCACTCTCTCCCACCAATCTGTATTATCAAAATACCACTGAACCGTTTTGCGTAGACCAGTTTCAAATGTTTCTTTTGGCACCCATCCAAGCTCGCGCTCAATCTTTGAAGCATCAATAGCATAACGAGCGTCATGACCCGGACGATCTCCAACAAAGGAAATTAGATCACGATAATTAATCACACCTGATGGTTTATTTGGCGCCAACTCCTCGAGAAGATCGCAAATGGCTTCAACCACTTCAAGATTATTTTTTTCATTGTGGCCACCAATATTATAGGTTTCGCCTATTTGCCCTTCATTAACAACTTTTATCAAAGCTTTCGCGTGATCCTCTACATACAACCAATCACGTATCTGGGAACCATCGCCATACACCGGAAGAGGCTTTCCATTAAGCGCATTAAGAATCATATGAGGAATTAGCTTTTCCGGGAAATGATAAGGCCCATAATTATTCGAGCAATTAGTGATAACAACTGGTAGCCCAAAGGTACGGCCCCAAGCACGCACTAAATGATCAGACGCTGCTTTACTAGCTGAGTACGGCGATGAAGGCGAATACGGAGTTAGCTCGGTAAATAAATTGGCAGTACCTTCCAAATCCCCATATACCTCATCTGTCGAGACATGATGAAAACGAAATTGCTTTTTCTCTGCATCACCAAGACTTTCAAAGTAATACCGCGCAGCTTCTAAAAGAGTAAAAGTACCAGTTATATTGGTATTGATAAAATCGGCTGGACCAGCGATGGATCGATCAACATGGCTCTCAGCTGCAAGATGCATAACATGAGTAGGTTGGTAATGACTAAACACTCTAGCAAGCCCTTCGCTATCACATACATCTACCTGTTCGTGTGAATATCGCCTTGAAGCTGCAATTTCGGCTACTGAGTCAATGTTACCGGCATAGGTTAATATATCTAAATTAACTACACAGAAATCTGTTTCTTCGATAAGCTTGCGGCACACAGAACTACCAATGAAGCCTGCACCGCCCGTAACCAAAATTACCATAAAACCTCCAAGGACATATTAACAGTTAATATTACAATTGAGACAGGTGTCATTTAATAATCCTAAGAATCATACCTATGCATAATATAATGGAATGTAGCTTAGATCTTCGGGCACGAAAAAACATCCAAAGCCAACGGATTCTTAATCCATTTCGACTACCAAAGTTAGTATCTAAAGAAAGTCGCGTCGACAAACAGTCTTCAAGTAGGTAAACCTGATTGAGGTACCACCCATTCTTAAATAGTCTAAGTCTCATCAAAGCGGCAGTTAAGCCACTGTTCGCACCAGTATCATTGTTTTCATGTTGCCGATAGAGCATAAAAGCTCGAGCATCAATGTACCAAGATTCGTTATCATTCCTAGCAGTAAAGTAAACCAGCCAGTCATGATAATAAAAATTATTTTCTATATGCGGATGATTCAATAGAGTACTTCGAACCTTCAATGCAATTTTTTTATCAAATATATAAGTGCAACCAGGTCCGGCAGATTCAAATTTATAGTCAAAGCTCTTTTGGGGATAGCTCTTCTTAATATACTTTTCTATACCCGAAGGATAAAAAGCAGTAACGCTTGAGCTATAGCCAGAGAAGCTTCCGCCTTTCAGTATTAATAAGCCTTCCAGCAATTTTTCAGGCTGCCAGATATCATCTTGATCACAGAAAGCCACAAAATCATATTGATCAACAGGCGCATTCTTCAACAGGTCATAAAAGTTTTTCCCCGCAGAGCCAAACGTTACCTCAGTTTTAAGAAGAGATATTCGACTATCGCTACCCTCAAACTCACGAACAATACTTTCAGTATTATCTTCTGACTTATCTATATTGACAAAAACACTCCAATTAATATGCCTCTGCAACAGTATTGATTCAATTTGCTGACGAATGTAATCACCACCGTTATACGCCGCCAGTAGAATACAGACAGAGAATTTAGATACATCACTCGCATTAGACGCTTTAGCTTCCATACGGCAAGAATTCTGGACCAAAATAAACTACCCTCAAAAAAATTTAATGAATAAAGTAAACCAACAACAAAAGAAAGACTCAAAACAACTGGCCTTCCAAGGCAATAATTTAAAATTCTTCCATGAAACGACAGTACCAAAGCAACTATCTAAGACACTCGTAAAATCGACCAACTAAGCGAAGTCATATAAGAAAAAATACTAACGATAGAGATAAATTAGCTATACCGACCATAGAGAATGCTAAATAACGCAATCAGAACAGAAAAAAACAAATGTTTAAGTCCAAACATCCTAAATAAACGGTTTGGCCTAGATTTCTTAGTACCCATTTAATTTAATAAAAAAACTAACGCTATCAAAATCTGCCATAGGAACCATAAAAAAATAAGTTATAAAAAGATGGCAAGACATAAACTAGCCCGAATCAATTCCTTATCAAGCAATAATTTAATAATCAAAGCGATACCAGATGAAAAATGTATCCACAGACTCATCATTCAAAGTAGTCCATTTCTATAAATAAAAGCTACTATCTTAAAAAATTAACAGCAGTTGATTAACGTCTAAACTTTAAATATAAATCAACTAAAATAGCAAAAGGGATAAATAAATAACGAATATTTATCAAGAAAAAAATAAACCTAGGATGAAGAACTGACATCGAGATAACCTCCTTATGAGATAAATAATCAGCTCTTTTTAAAAACCCCTTACCCAAAATGTAGAAGAAGGATTTGGAGAGAAACAAATTAGTATTCAAGTCGTGGGATAGAAGGACTTTTGCTAGCATATCATCAGTAAGGTTATCAGAGAGCCGCTGATTGACCAATACCCAATCACGACAAAAAACATCGAATATATTACGAAACCAATAACTTCCCTTCCTGCCGTCACGAGTAAAGAAGCACTTAACGTCCGATGAGTAAACCACAAAATTATCGACAAGAGCCAAGGATTTAAAGAACAATCCAAGTTGAAGAAAATTAGTGTCCAAGAAATGATTAATATGTTTTGAAACAGTAAAACGCGAAGTATTCTTCAATGAATAGACAAGACATCCTGATAACGTAACATACCAGCAAAAATCGACATAAAGTTCAGAATATTCAGAGAAACAACGCTTATTAACACCACGATTTTCAGACGAAAGTATCAAAGCATCAGGGTCATACTCAAGCAACCTCAACACCTCTACGACACCGTCGAAAGTAGGCTGAATAGAGTCACCAATTACCCACAGAAATGGGGTATCACATTGCTCAAACAGCGAAAGAAGATTGCGATCATGCCCCAGATTAACGGAATTATGGATATATCGGAGTGTACCCAACCCTTTCCAATTTGAAGCTAACCGGGTAAGGTAATTGTTATGCGCTAAACTGTCGTCAGCTACCAAAACATCAAACGGCAACTCAAAGGACTCTAACACACCCACGATAGCATTTAATATCAACGACCGCTCATACGAAAAAATACCAATTGTAAGTTTATTTGTTGACTTCACTACAAAGCATAAAAATGCCATCCTCTAGAGATGTAAATTGAAAACGCCCCACTCTACGCCTTAACTTATCAATGTCTATATTATTAGAATGTTGAACATGGCCGTTAACTTTGACGGGATTATATCGCACAAATTCACCAGTCGCCCGGTGAATAACCGAAAGTAGATCACTTATCGAATAATGAGAGTCTGAGCCAACATTAAACAAACCAAAGCAATCGTCACTCGAGACAAGCTTACTCACTATTTCACAAAAGTCATCTACGTAAATATAATTTTTCTTTGCGTCAAGAGGGGAATAAATATTCAAAGTAGAGTCAGTAGATAGAGCACGCAAAGCAGTAGCCAGTATACCGGATTTGTTATATTTCCCGCCAAAAGGGTTAGTTGGCCTAAGAATCAACAGAAGCTCTGGCTGACTGGCAAACAAAAAATGTAAAAATTTCTCAGACAATATCTTATATAATGAATAGTAATTACATATATCTAAAGGGGAACCTTCATTAGAGGGATCTTGACTAGAAAATTTATATATACCGCCACCAGAAGACAAAAAGGTGAATTTTTTTTGAAGCGCGCAACAATGACTTGCAATACACTTTAATCTAACGAAATCCTCATTTGTAAAATTCATATAATCTTCAAAAGAAGAATCGTAATTCAATCCATTTAAAAAATAAATAACAAAATCACATTCGCAGATCAACTCATTTATTGTTGATAAACTAAAACTCTTTTTTGAAACTGACTCAACAGAATGATCGCTCGCCTCGAGAAAATCCGATATTGAAGAAGACAAGAAGCCGGAGCCGATCAATAAAAATCTCACAACAAAACCCCGGTAATGACTGAAATAAACACACCCGTTAAGGTCATAATTTCTGAAACAATGATCTGCCTTCTTGAAAAGTTTAAAGAAAACCAGGCCATGAAAAAAAACAATAAAAGCGGATGAAACCTAATTGCCGAAGCATTAGTAAAAATCGCTATAAAAAAAATAAAATACACAAAATATGAAAAAAGGTACCTATTCTTGAAGATTTTAACATTTAGCTTTAAACAAGCACCAATTACACAGAACAAGAAAAAACCAATATTGAAAAAGGAGTATATCGTTGAACTAAATAAAGAAAGCCCTAAAACAATAAAAGGATAATTACCATAAAAGGTTGCTGAAATCAGTGTTTTTATAAATGGCACATCATAAACGTTCTGGACATAAACAACTAACAGGTCAACAAGGCTTGCACTAGACATATAAACAATAAATGACAACAACAATATCATAAATCTTTTGTCATAATATCTTGAAAAAATGGTATCGAATAGCAACCACCCGGTAAAAACTAAAATGCCCTTATCTGCAAATAGTATAAAATACACAACACAAATTAATAAAGCCAAAATTAAGTTATGGCGTTTAATATAAACATAAAAACTTGCCGAAACCACCGCGATAAATGCTACATCCATGCCAACAGATGAGAAAATCATCAGTACTGGAAACAATAAAAACAAATGTATATTCGTACGGAAGTCCATATGCTTTAACGTCTTCATCGTGAAGTAAACGTATATTAGAAAAAAAGGTAAATGAACAAAAAAAACATACAAACGCTGCAGACTAAATGTATATTCTCGATAACTTCCTATATACACTCGATAACTGTTTTCGATTACCATAGGGAAAATATTGTCACCTAGGCTTAATAAGAATCCCATATACCTATAATATATAGTTTCACTTTCATTTATCCTAGAAATGTGTGTTTCTATATCCCCAGCATCAGTATACGGAATAAAAATGAGAAACAAGCAGGCATATATTGGCACAAGACTAAACCAAATAATTCGAGTTTCCACTATAAGTACTCCTTATGGCAACCAGATAAGATCAAACCAGTTTTGCATCTAGTTATCGATGGTAGACTTTCATAAAGGAAGATAAGGCGAAACCGGTTTTTACTAAATATTTCGCCTTGTGAAACATCACTAAGTAGCTTGGCATCGTCGGCGGCTGCATATGAAAGATATAAAGTAAATATCAGATAATTCCGTATGTTAGCAACTTTAAGAAAAAAATATGAGTAGCATAATACATCAACAACTAAATTTAAAAGGGCTACGACTGCGATCATCGAAACATACAAGAGTGAATTTTGCATTACGACCATATAAATTGTAGATATTATCGACCATGGCATCAGTCACTAAGAATAGGAGCTTACCCTTAGAATCTATTTCAGGAAGACGGTCCATATCATACAACCGGTCACCATAAGCTGATAACTCCAAACCCACTAAAAATTATCCTTGAGGTAATCTATCAGAAATGGTCCATTTTTATTGGCTCTAAAAATTCGATATTTTTCAATTACTAGACGAAAATTAAAGGAAGGTAATTTTATTTTTCGTAAAGCGTCAATATCATTGATTACTTTTTTTTGGTTATCTAAACACACCAGAAAGTTCCGATTTTGTTCAGAGAAAAGCTTGAGATCTAACTCACTATGAACGTAAATGTGATGATTCACATAAAGCACGTCACATAAATACATTAGTGTGTGCCCAGTACCATCAAAAATAACCGTATCAAACAATCCTATTCGATTAAGTGCACTACCCAATACCACATTATCAGAGCGACCCGGCTCGGATTCTGGGTGTAAAATCACTTGATAATTTTCTGATATATTATTTATAAACTTTTTGTAATCTAGCTTGTAATAATCCGCATAGGTTGGCCATCTCGAATCATTGCCGACAAAAGCCCCTCCTACGAAAATAACCTTAGGTGATCTAAATGAATTTAGAAAAATTCTTAAAAAATGTAATGGGCCGTACCTTGTTTGGACTACTCCAGAATTAGCTACAGGTTTCCAAAATACAAATTTATCAGTATACCGTTTTTCGCATTCCTCTATGTAGTTGGCTTCTAGCTCACCATAATTTCCTCCATGCTGAACACTTATAAAACTTTCCACCCTTTCAAAGTTTGCTTTTACAAGCTCCGAGTCTTGCGTGAAATTGTGGAGCGACCCCACAATAGAATGACAGTACTTAGTAAAATAAAGAATTTTCCCTCTTAGCAAAAGATTTAATGGAAACCAAAGCAAAACGTCAAAGCTCTCTCTAACGAAGCCGCGGTAAAGATTATTGATACCTGGGCAAACTAAAATCAAACGACGATTTATTAATTTAAACCGATAGTAGTTATTCAAGCCAACGTTGAGGGGCCTTCCGGAGTGCTCATGGCCCATTAGTTGTTTCAATGACCTCCAACCTTCAAGAAAACGCATAGAACTTTACCAGTTGATTTTTTAAAAAAATTGCAACCAAATATATTGATGTCAGTATTAATATGAAATCTAACAAATCTACATTACTAGAATTCATATTCGTTATAACTATGAAAACTAAAAACATAAGTAAGTTGGTGAGCAGATTAACGAAATCTCTTTTTAAAGCGATAAGCCCGAGCGAAGTGAGTGACAAATGACAGAACGCTAGCGCGAGAGCACACAACGCAACATACTCTTTTAAATATAAAAAAATCTCAGGCTTTTCCAAAATGACAATTATCGGATAAATGATGACGGATACTACGAAAAATGAGATTGTCAGAATCTTCATTGATTGCCAGCTGATTTCTTTGAAATAACGATGAAACTCGTGCGGGTCCGTTGCCCCACCTAACCGGACCAACTTTTGAACTATATAACTTGAAAAGACCGCGTCGTAAACTACACTTATGATCATTGATATTGAAAAAAGAAACGTGTAAATACCAGCCTTTTCTCCACCGTAAGTAGACAAAACAAACGTTTTATCCATAGTCGAGATATATCGCAAAAAGAAGGTAGAAATAAGCATAATTATGCTTATTCTGATACCGCCCTTTACAAATGAAAGATCTATGCAGTCAAGGTTCAATCGGTCTATCTGTAAAAAATATATTCCTAATACTCCAGCGACTAACAGGGGTAAAAAGAGAATAATTATTGCGCTACTATAGTCAATCGCGTAATTTGTAAAAAATAATGTAAATAGTAGAATAACAACGGGCAGTATCTGCTTGATACACAAGATTATTGAGGCTCTTAACTGCTTTTCTAACGCTATCAAAGCCCGATATATTTCTATATTTAAATGCTCGAGAACGACCCAAATATAGAACATATACGCAAAATCTGTCGGGAAATTTGTAAACCATGAATAGTACAATATTATTATAGGGGCACAAATTATATATATTGAAAGATATACGCCTGCCTGCGTCGTAATTATAGTTCCTTTATTTTTTACATTTAGCATCAACTCTCTATTTGCGTACACATAGAAGTCAACGCCAACGATCAATACGATGAGAGAAACCATGGCACTAAGAACGCCAAAGAGCCCCACATCACTCCATTCTGCATACCTTGTTATTAGCAATAAGTATAAAAACTTTGCGCCTGATGCAAATACTCTTAGACTCAGATTTATATACTTCGACATATCATTTTCACGATCAAAAAGCCTACTTTGTTATCGAGGGTTTAAGGAGATTTTAGAGTTTCACTTCGTTTCGATTTTCTTTTCACGACGACCTCCTTTCGTGTGTCGTAGACGAACCCGAAGTTTTATCAACACTTGCACCCTTTAGCCGGTTATTTTTTTAAGGTTAGTTTAGATAGCGAAGTTAGTTCTAGGAACCGCGTGAACTCAACCGGATGTCAACGGATGGTTTGGTTGCAAAAATTGGTGCTAGACTAGAGTAATCGAGGATATCCCCAACTCCAGATAGCCATACCGACCAGACTCTCTAGAGCTTTCGTCAACCTCACTAATTGAAAAAGATAACCGGGTATTGACATAAATGACCCGCACTACTGACTGCTGCCATATATATTAAGACTACAAAAAAATAACTTATTGATAGCATCACTGTTTATGACTAAGAATTTCTAAATGCCCCCAACTAAGTGGAGTTCCAGCATCAATCGATACAGCAGCTTTATTACCAATAAAATCATCAAAAAATTCAACTGCCAAGCCATTTCCCGGTCTTATTGATTTTAGATTCTCATAAGTAAACTCGTCACCTATATGAATATCCTTTACTACATAAATAGAGCGTTTATGTGAAACAGAGGTTGCCTCTGAAGCACTCGACTTAATAACTGTTGACCCCAAAGATTTCCAAACAACCGCTGCTTGCTCAACAAGATAGGTAAACTCAGCCTGATCTAAGGAGAACGCTGAATCAACAGTATCATGTGATTTATCATCTATAAAATGTTTTTCTATTACTGAACCTCCAAGAGCTATACTGGCAAGCGAGCCCGCGACACCTAAAGTATGATCAGACAAACCAAAATGACACCCAAATATCCTTCCTAAGGACGGCATAGACTTCAAGTTAGCATCCTCAGGAGCAGCAGGGTATGCGCTAGTGCATTTAAGTAAAATAATTTGCGTCGCCCCGTTTTTTCTTGCAACGTTGACAGCCTTCTCAATATCACCCAGAGATGCTCCGCCAGTTGACATTATTAATGGCTTTTTAGTTCCTGCGACTTTTTTTATCAACTGAACATCGGTGATCTCAAGGGAAGCAATTTTATAAGCAGCAACATCAAGCGACTCCAAAAAGTCCACCGAAGTAAGGTCAAATGGGCTACTGAAGACCTCCATCCCTAGACTTCGAGCTTTTTTGAACATTGGCTCATGCCAATCCCATGGTGTATGCGCCTCTTCATACAAGTCATATAACGTTCTTCCAACCCAAAGGCTACCGGGATCTTTAATCACGAACTCACTGCGTTCTGACTTGATAGTGATAGTATCTGGAGTGTAAGTTTGGAACTTGACCGCATCCGCACCCGTTAGTGCAGCACTTTCAATTAGCTCTAGAGCGCGCGCTAGAGACCCTCCATGATTTCCAGATAACTCAGCTATGATGTAGGGCTTACGTCCATTTCCAATAGCGGTATTACCAATATATATATCATCCATTAAAAATTCTCCTCATACGCTATTGGTGCTTAGTTGCTGCAAAATTAACAAGATCAACATACCTGTTAACTGAGTTTTCAGTATCAAAATAACCTTGCATATAAAGGTTGTTACCTATCATTTTAATATTTTCTTTAATGAAATTGGTACTGAAGGTTGTACAATTATGAACTTCCGGCCCTATGTCAACTTCATCCATTCCGTAAAGACCTTTTAATACTCCATCAGTTATAGCATCTTCAAATTTATCCAAGAAAGCCTCCAGCGAGGTAGCTCTGGCCAATCTAAATCGGAAATCAATAAGCGAAACACCCGTGTAAGGTACAACGGTATAGTTAACAATAAAGTTATCTCCATTTATAAATGGCAATAAATTAATAGCTGACTTTTCTAACGTACAGAATTTCCGAATTAAAGTGTCTTCTAATTTATGTTGGGCTACGTTGTGAACGACATTTACATCGCTATCCGAAAAATCAAAGGTTTCATGTATGAATTTCGCAAGCGGAACGTATGCATTTACAGTGCAAGACCCATAGGAAATCAACGAATCTTCTACATTTAGCTCCTCATGGTTAAACCCATAAACTAAAGTTTTGGGAATGTCCCATGAAGTTGCAGACACCAAGACAAGCTTAGTATTTCCAACCAGTAAGCAATTGTTAGCTTCCGCGACTGTTCTTTTACCTGAGCACTCCAAGAAAAAATCAGGCTTTCCCAACCAGTCAACCGACTCAGCCTCGGACGAGGTAATTTGGATACTATATTTTTCTCCCGACGGTTTCATAATATTTAATCGATTGTCACTGGAAAGTTGTACTTTGTATTTATTAAAAATTACGTACTCATCAGTTAATATGAGATCAAAAACTTCTCTTTGAGAAAGATAATCATCATTAATATAGTCAATAGTGAAATCACATTCTGAGCTACGGTCTAACCAATACTTCAAAAGATGAAGCCCAAAACGGCCAAAACCATTTATTCCTGTGCTAATATTTTTCATACTCTTCTCGTCCTTAGGTTTTTTAAAGTCTTAATAATAAATACTTGTTCAACAGTATCTTGTATCTTCTTTAACTCAATCGAAGTTGGCGCCGAGATAGTAATAAAGTTAGTCCTGATAGAACAGTCTTTATACTCTTCAATCTCATCACCAATACTTTTAGTTACAACTATCTTATGGACCCCAGGTATTTCTTGAGCTTCCCTTAATCCCTCAATTGCAACTATGATTCCTGGTTCAGGCATCAAACTATAGGTCTTGGAACGCATTACATACTTTGGAATCAAATCCAAGGGATCAAGTCCCTTCCCCATAGCGATATCTATAGTGGCTTTGATGATATCTATACCAAATGAGAGGGGTTTTCGGTATTGAGAATCATAGCCACCTGAAGTCCTTGCCGTAACTTCAATGATTCGAACATTCCCAGATAAATCGACAATTAAATCACCCTTGAAAGCCCCATTTTTCAAACCAATGGCAGTCGCTGCTTCCGTCATTTTTTGAAACATTCTAGCTTGAAGCTCAGCAGGTAAAGTTGAGGGCGTAACAGATTCGGTTTGCACTGCAAATATCTCTTTCTCCAAAAACACACGGTCTGAGATACCCGCGGGGTACAAAATTCCATCATAAATAACGCAGTCTACACTATGCTCGGACCCTATCATCTCAGCTTCAAGTAAGACCTGTGATTCGGTCAGGAGGGAGTTTTTAGCGCAAAGATATGCCTCTTCCAGTTTATCCGAATTTATGACTCTCGTTATACCTCGGGAGGCAGAGTTGTCACTTGGTTTTATATACAGTGGATAACCGATCTTTTTTGCAGCACGAACACAGTCGTCATAATTTGAAGCACTCTCAAATACGACATCCTCCACACCCCCATCTTTTAGAGCCTGTCGCATTAAAACCTTATTTTTACACTTCTTTGCTACATCAGGACCAATTCCAAATAGTCCGGCTTTGGCAGCCGCGTAAGCAACGGTATACTCCGCATCAGTTCCCTGCGTATAGACTCCCGATATTAAACTTTTGGAAGCTAGATCCTGCGCTAATGATGCTGTTTCAGAAAAATTATTTATATCAATTTCATAAAAGTTATCTGCAAATGGTCTAGCGGCACAAGACCCGCTGAGGTCAGACAAATATGTTTCGTAACCAAGCTCTCGAGCACGTATCAAAGCTGGTATTTGCAAAAGACCGCCACCAATAATCAAAATTCCTTTACGCATAACTTCTCCTTATTTATGGTTTCAACAAAATCAAAATATAGCTCGTCTATTCCAGCATAAATAGGAACTGGCAAACTATCATTAACATCTGTATTGACTAAGATACAATTAGCGCCGACAGCTGATGCTCCCTGATAGTCATCTATAAAACTATCGCCAATCATAGTGAACTTGCTCATTTCAGTTAAATTTAGACATTCGGAAAGATGAAGAAAACCTGACGAGTTTGGCTTTTTCCCAGCACAGTCGCCATACTGGATATGAGAAAAATAACTCTTCAACCCCGACACTTCAACTCTATGCTCCTGAACATAACGAAGTCCATTAGTAAACATAGCAATTTTAATATTGTTGGTTGTCAGAAGCGTTAACAAATCTATAACGCTTGGGAAAACTAATTCGCGTGATGATCTTTGAGATAAAAAATCTTGAATAATTTCATTTTTATAGACCATATCAAGCTTTAAATAATCTAGCACATCATCAACATGACCCTTATATCCATCACCTTCTCTATTAAAAATATCAAAGAAACACGATACTAAATCACTACAGTTAAGTATAGTTTGGTACTTTTTAAGCACAACATTCCAACGCTCCATAACCGAAAATCGTTCATCAACAAGAGTATCGTCAAAGTCAAATACAAAGACCTCAGTGCTATTGAACAACCGTCCAAGCTGCGCTTTTCGATCAAAATTCATAGAATACTTTCGCCATTCATATAGTATCCATTTGAATATCTATTGTTCTGTTTACAGAGAGAGCTCTCACGACAAAAGACAACCATGCATTATAGAGTCTATAGGACTTCCTTCTAATATAGTGTGCTGCCTAAGAGTACCCTCTTTCACAAACCCCGCCGACTCCAATAAGCACATATGGGACTCCCTAAAATGGTAGGTCTCGCTAAACAATCTATTTAGTCTCAATTGATCGGTCGCAAGCATTTTAATAAGCGTTAAAAACGTTACGAAGTCTTTAGAATATAACGTAGCCACTTCCATACGATCCGTCGCAGAAAGAAAAGATACTTCAGCTCTCTTATGCTCCCAGGATATATGTACTAAGCCGCCGTAACCTATAAGTTTATCGTCCAAAAGTAGCCCTAGTAAAATCTGAGACGGCTCATTATTTTCAATCTGACTCCAAACTTCCTGAGAAAAATAAGCTTTTTGTTCATCTTTAGTAATCTCAGCAGCTTGACGAAGCACAGCCATTTGCTGATTACGCCAATTGCGTATTGCCTCAATATCTTCTCTTTGCACGGGAGCTATGGAATACCTTCCCTTTATAGTGATTTGATTTTTAAAACATTTATATTTTATCATTTCCAAATTCTCAGTTTAACCCTACTAAATTACTGTGGAAAATAAGGCCCGAAAGAAAAAGGGAAACATCTTAACATTCTTTTATTTGATAAAAAGTCACATCAACACAAGATAAATATTGGTCGAAAAATGAATAAAAGTAATCTGCGGAAGCTAAGACATTCGTTTTTCATGGAAAATTTTTCTACCGCTTACCTAGACACTAAGGTTCACTAAGAAAGATTTATAATTTTCTCGCTATCATTAGAATTTCTCTCCCCACACCAGCACTCGCAAAGCCACTATATAGTTTTCTCCGCAATTCTTTGTTCCCAAATTTTAACAAATTTATTTCAAATTGCTTCCTTAACCCATGACATTTACGACCTAAATCGTTGTCATCAATATAATTTTCTCCCATCATAAGGAACATTTCTATCGGAAAAGTTGTTTCCTTCAAGACAACTTCAAACCCACACCCTTCAACAAGTGACGTTAAACTTCTCTGATTAAAGTAGTTTAAATGATGCGGGGGCGCAATCCACCAAGGCTTAAAGCCGACAGACTCATGCAAAATCTCCTGAAAAGGATTAAAGTCATTTGGCACAATTAAGCAGATGAGACCATCTTCATTGAGAGTGCGGTGAGCCAAATTTAAAACCGCTGCAGGGTCTGGTAGATGCTCCAACACCTCCCCCATATTAATAACATCAAATTTTCCCAAAGTCTTAGCTGAAGTTTCATCAAAAAACACTTCCTCAATGTCAAGCTTGAGGATCTCTTTACTATATTTCGCTGCTTGAGTACTAGGCTCTATACCTTTCACTTGCCATCCAAGGCTTTCCCCTAATTTCATGAAAAGACCTGGCCCCGAGCCAATATCAAGAATTTTACGTCGATTAGGCGGCAGATTACTCTCTAAGATCTCATATCGATCCGCATAAACAAGATCCCACCACTCTTTGTCTTCGATATAGTGCTCAATATAAAAAGGCTTATCCATTTGATAATATTCATGACTGTAAAACTTCTCCAGATCATTATCTGACGGAATAGGTGTTACATGCTTAAAACCACACTCAACGCACTCAATAATATCAAAATTATTTGAGGATTCAATTAACTCTCCATGATGAGAGTTACCATCTTTGGATGTCCACTTACTATCTTCTGACATATATTTATTCCTTAGTTAATCGATAAAAACCTGTGTGAGCAATAGACGAAGAGATGATGTCACTATCTGGTGTATCTTTAATCAATTTAAAAACTTCATGCACCGCAATAGAATACTGTGCTAGCTCCGCTTTACCGTGAGCCAAAGAGGGCTTGAACTGTCTAAATCCGAGAAATCCCCGTCGTAGCATCTCAATTACAAATCTAGTGTTAAGCTCTTGAGATTTTTCACTATTAAATGCAAAGGCTACCAAACTAGGCAGACCTGTGACCGTTATAGACAATCCTGTTTTTACAGCAGCATCTCGCAAGATAGTTTTTGTTTTCTCACCAATATCTGTAATATGCTTATCAGCTTGGGTTGATTGGTATTTTTTTAGTGTTGCTAAAGCAGCGGCTGGCCCAACTCGATCCGTCCAGTTGGTACTTGATATAAATGTTGATTGAGCCGCTTGCATGACTTTCTCTGTACCTAATATCGCAGACATGGCATAGCCATTCGCCATTGATTTCGCAAAGACAGCCATGTCAGGATAAACACCATAACGACGATGAATACCGCCAGCACACATTCGGTAACCACTAGTTATCTCATCAAAAATCAGGACGGCGCCAAGCTCTGATGCTATATCTCTTAGAGCTTGTACATTCGCAATGGAGGAATCTTCTCCACGCGCTGGCTCTATTATAATCGCTGCTATTTCAGATTCTTTCCCACGTATTGTCGCTCTAAGAGATTCAATATCATTTACGCTAAAAGGAATAGCAGTACCCTCCAATCCTCGGGGCACACCACTAGGCTGGAGCCCAGGCATTAGTTGGCCATCTAGACCTGATTCATCGGCAAGATTTGCTGCTAAATACCAATCTGCCCAGCCATGATAACCACTAAAAAGTACAGTATCACGCTTAGTTTTAGCTCGCGCAATCCGCACTGCAATTGACATAGCTTCGCCGCCACCTCGTGCATATCGCACCATATCAAACCATGGATGAAGATCTAAAAGCGCTTCAGCCAAAACCACTTCTTCAGTGCAGTTTAATGAGCTGTTTACTCCATTTCGGACTGCCTCAATAACTGCATTGTCGACATCATCATCAGCGTAGCCAAGGATACAGGCTCCTACTGCCATTATTGACATGTCAATAAATTCTCTACCGTCCAGATCCCAGACTCGACAACCTTTAGCTTTTGAGTAATAGGCCGGCCAGATATCCGGAGCGAACATCTCAGGCCGTTTTGATAAAAGTTGAGTGCCACCTGGAATTAATCTTTTTGCCCTACTATAAAGCTTTGGGCCCTTACTGCTAGCTAATACATTCAAATCAATCATTTTGCAGTACCCTCATTACTTAATGATTTAATATAACCTTCGTTACGAACGATACCGTTGTTAATACTAGAAAGGTTTGAATCTTCCTTGAGTACATTCAATACTTCATGAGTCATAAAGGGGGAATCTGATCGATATAATTTTTCAAAAATTTTTGTTAGTAATTCGTAATCAGCCGCTTCATCTAGCGTCCAGCGCTGGCTTGACAAGCCATAAAAAAGCTTTAAAGCACCATTCTGAAATAAATCAGGATTGTTCTCTATATATGGACCTACATGCTCTCTTTCTGATTTCAGTCTGGCCTCTTTCCACGCCCTCTCAATTGCTGAGAAAGAGAAGACGGAACAATCTAGCCCATCAGGAAACTCTCCTCCGAGGCCATATAAATCATAGCTCCCAGCTAAAAATCCAGCTATCACCGCATCAACTACAACAGGGTCAATAGCGGGGCAATCCGCTGTAATGCGAACAACTGGATCGGCCTGATATATTTTAGCGGCTTGATAATAACGATCCAGAACATCATCAAGACTTCCACGAAAGACATTTACATTGATTTTCTTACAATAATCCTCAATTAGATCATCACTAGCCTCTAGACTAGTAGCAACAACAATATTATCAATCATCCGACAATATGACAAACGCTCAACCACATGACCTAGCACTGGTATACCGACTAATGGCATGAGTACTTTCCCAGGAAGACGTGATGAACTCATTCGAGCTTGTATAATAGCGACAGCTGTCACAATGAACTCCAATCAGAGGGATTAAGTAGTCTTGTATCTGTAATGTGAAAACTCTCAGGAAACTTACCAACATTGTTAGCCATAGTAATTATATTTTTAAACTGGTCCAAACTATCTACGCCGACAACAACTTTTGAAATTCTCCTATCAGATAATGCAAAAGATACAGCAGCTTGAACTGGTGCAATGCCATTTTCGCTCAGCCAACTTTCCCACCGACTCCATACAGCTGCCCATTTAGAAAATTTTGCAGGTCTACTGTCTTCGCTCATTAGCAACAATCCCTGTAAAAAAATAGAGCGAGCGTGAACTTCCACATTTTCTTGGTTCATGCGTTGCAGATATCCACTCTCATCTAATCGCCTATCAAATACATTGTAAGGGGCTTGTACTAAATCAGGTTTAAATGAATGCCACAATTCATCAAGTTCATCAGGAGTGTAAATAGAGAAACCAATTTTCCCAACTATTCCATTAGTTTTAAGCTGGAGTAGTAGATGCCACAAATCCTTTTTATCTGGATCAAGTAATTGACGAGGCCTATGCAGAAGAAGAGCATATAAACTTTTAACTCCAAGAGTTTCTAATGACCGCCGTACCTGCCTCTCAACCCACAGTCTTAAGTTACCATAATCGTCCGGAATTTCAGGCAATTTTGTAACTATCTGATACCCATCAACACCAATCTCCCCCAGGCACCTCTCGCTTGATCCGTACGCGATTGCTGTGTCTATCGTATCAATTCCATGATTTTTAGCATAATCTAAAATAGATTCCGCCTCAGCTCTATCAACTTGACCACTGGTGTTTGCAATACCGTAATCGATGCCAAATTGAACCGTTCCTAATGCAATTTTCACAACTGAAGTGCTTTGCGCAGTGAAGAGATAACGAAATCTTGCTGCGCAACTGTCATAGTTGGATATAAAGGCAAACTTATGGCACCTTTGTAATATTCCTCTGCCTGTGTGAGATCGGTAAACGTAACCCCAGTTTGTTGATAATATGGCTGTGTATGAACAGGTATATAGTGCAGGTTTGCAGCTATACCCTCCTTTCTTAAATACTTAAATACTTGCTTATGTTTATTTTGGTTTTTTATGCGAATAATATACAAATGAAAGGCGGAATATCCATCGTCATGCTGATATGGAATTACTAATTGGAGATCCTTAAGAAGCTCATTGTATCTCGCAGCGAATTCATGTCGACGTGACACATAATAATCTAATCTGTCTAGCTGACTCAGCCCCAACGCTGCCTGCATCTCGGTGATTCGATAATTAAACCCTAAATCTACTTGCTGATAATACCATTCACCATCGCTCTCATGAGTCATCTGGCTAGGATCGCGTGTAATACCATGGCTACTCAATAAAGACATACGCTCTGCAAGCTTAGGACTATTAGTTAATGCCATTCCACCTTCGCCCGTTGTAATAATCTTTACTGGATGAAAGCTAAATACAGTTATGTCACTATATTTACAGCCACCGATTGATTCACCTAAATACCTTCCACCAATTGCATGTGACGCATCCTCAATAATTTTAAAACCATACTCTTTAGAAAGCTCAGAAATAGCTTTCATGTCACAAGGCTGTCCGGCCAGGTGAACTGGAATAATAATTTTCGGTAACTTCCCGGATTTTTCAGCTTGAATAAGCTTCTTTTTTAGTGCTTTAGGACAAAGATTATAAGTAGATGAGTCAATATCAACAAAATCAACTTTTGCTCCACAATAAATTCCACAATTGGCTGACGCTACAAAGGTAACTGGACTTGTCCATAACCAATCACCATCACCAAGGCCTAGAGACAAACAGGCAAGATGCAAGGCAGAAGTAGCAGAATTAACTGCAACTGCATGCTTAGCATTACAATATTTAGCTATAGCACTCTCAAATTTTCTAACCTGGGGGCCCTGAGTTAAAAAATCAGACTCTAGAACTTCAATAATTGCTTTAATATCTGCTGGAGTTATATCTTGTCTTCCATAGGGAATTTTCATTACTTGGCCTTACATTAAATTATTCAGAATTTACCAATTTTTGATTTGTTATTATTCAGCCACACCGCAAGCTGATCAGTAGACATCCACTCCTCATTATTGTCTGATGTGTATGTGAAGTCAGGGGAGACTTTTATCCCGTCATTTATGCGGTTAGGATCTATTCCCCAACTATGAATAGACGGTAATATTTTAAAGTGTTCGTCATATTCGAAAGTGAAAGGTGCATCCTCACTACCTATCATTTGCTCATGCATTTTTTCTCCTGGACGAATACCTATTATTTCCTGTTTTCTCCCTGGAGCGATTGTCTCAGCAAGGTCAGTTACCTTCATAGACGGGATTTTCTTGACGTAAATTTCGCCGCCGACCATATCCTCAAACGCATGCCATACTAACTCGACGGCATGTTCCAAGCTAATCATAAAACGAGTCATATCTGGATGTGTAATAGGAATACTCTTATCCTCGGATATGCCAGAAAAAAACGGAATCACTGAGCCTCTAGAACCCATAACATTGCCATATCTAACAACAGCAAATCTCGTGGAATCATGACCAGCATAGGAATTACCCGCGATGAAAAGCTTGTCGGATGCTAGTTTTGTTGCGCCATAGAGATTGATTGGATTACTCGCTTTATCGGTAGATAAAGCAACAACACGCTTCGTCTTTTTATCAATGCAGGCATCGATAACATTCATCGCCCCATTTATATTCGTTTTTACACACTCAAAAGGATTGTATTCGGCGGTCGGTACTATTTTAGTTGCTGCCGCGTGCACCACATAATCGATTCCATCTAGCGCGCGCGCTAAACGATCCTTATCTCTAACATCACCTATAAAGAAACGAATTCTATCATCATCCGGATAGAGTTTAGCCATCTCCCACTGCTTCATTTCATCCCTAGAATAGATAACCAGTCTTTTAGGATTGTATTTTTCGAGTGTCATTTCGACGAATTTATGTCCAAATGAACCTGTGCCGCCCGTAACTAAAATTGATGAATCGTTAAACATTTTTTAACCTTCCTTTTTTAAGCTTTACCTAACTACCTATTTTATGGCCTAGACTGGAACTAGAAGAACAGAAACCGTAAATCTAAACACTGGATCGGTACCACTCCACAAATTTAAATATTCCATCTTCTATTGAAGTTTTAGGAGAAAATCCAAACTTAGTATTTATGTTGTTAATATCCGCATAAGTTACTGGAACATCTCCTGCCTGCATATCTTGCATAGACATAACAGCAGACTCGCCTAACGCCGCATCAATATCAAGTACAGTTATATCGTTATTCTGGGCAAGAAGCACTGAAAGCGACACGCCTACGTAGCCAGATCCGACGACTGTTATTTTTATTTTACTACTCAATTCTATAAAAGCCTTAATTTAATAACAGGCTCTTTATAGACTCCAAAAATTTAGCCGTATAGCATCCGATAATAGCCTTTATCAATGACCAGACACACCGCTCATCGGCGCACTCTCATTCATCTGAGAGGACCTTAGTCGGCTCAGCGTGATGAGATAAACTGCCACCTGCAGGCCAAAAACACCAAACCAGGTATTGCTTTCAATGGGGATCCAGTCAAGGGCGTAAATTATCAAACAGACCCCTGATGAGGCGCCACTGATGGTCAAACCTGTCAACGAGTTAGGCGTGGTCCGTGAGGTGAACTTTTGCGCATAAAAGCGATACAGCCGGTTATGAAGGTGTCCGTTGTCAGCATGAAACGGTGACAGGCCCTTTCGCATCCGGCGAACAACGCTCACCACAAAATCAACGCAGGGGTAGGACAAAAGGCACGCCATGAAACCGGCCGAAAAATCTCCCTCGGCCACACCCAACAACCCGTAACAGACTATCGCGGCACCAAGGCCATAACTGCCCATATCCCCGAGAAAGAACCAGCCCGATACCACATTAAAAATTAAAAACATCAGGCAGACAAAGAACAGTACACCCTCAGCAGGACGTCCATACTCTAAAAACAATAGCCCAAAAGCGATGGTTGCCACTCCGGGGATCAGCCCGTTGGCACCGTCCGCCATGTTAAAGGCATTGATAAAGCCAACACAAAATACTGTGCAAAGACCCCAGGCAATTAACGGGAAAGAGAGCAAGTAATCGATGCCCGGGACGCCTATGGATGAGGGCACCACATTCGGCGTCGTCCAGAGGAAAAAACCAAACACCAGCAGCTTCACCACAAGC
>Ga0206127_1002010_pt1 | contig 21008 bp, 25 predicted proteins | sample Helgoland_Spring_6_FD_148646 | JGI IMG/M metagenome (GOLD analysis project Ga0206127, IMG submission 148646) | Pelagic subsurface seawater microbial communities from Kabeltonne, Helgoland, North Sea - Helgoland_Spring_Bloom_20160419_1 | ecosystem: Environmental > Aquatic > Marine > Epipelagic ...
CCACCATTTTTGGCAACAACATAAATTTCTTTGCCGTACTTGGAATAGACTTTGGTTTTTGCTCCAGCGGTTTTTGCCATGGAGATTTTACGCACTTCAAACTTTCTACCCATTTATGTATTCTCTTCTAATAATGTCGAGCGACTGGCCCGATTAGATTTAGCGTTAAAGATTTTACCGATATTCATGCCAGATAACAAAATCTATTCAACAACCTATACTGCAGTTAAGGAACATGTTGCGCTGCAAGGTAATCATGTGACTGCATTTCTTTTAACCTACTTAAGCAGCGTCTAAATTCAAAATTAAGTGGGCCATCTAAATAAAGTATTTCCATAGACACCTCAGCTGACATGATCAACTTAACATTACGTTCATAAAACTCGTCCACCATAGCAATAAAACGCCGGGCAATATCATCTGTTGTTTGTCCCATTTGCTCTACATTAGCAATCAATACTGTGTGATAAAGACGACTTAATTCGATATAGTCGGTTTGACTTCTGGGCCCATCACAAATATCCCGAAACTCAAACATGACAACCCCGTCCGCATAATGCAATGTTGGGATCAATCGCCCTTCTACTTTAATTTTTTGATTCTCAATGCCTAGTTCGGGTGCTAGCTGTATAAAATATTTATGTAAATTTTCATTAGCTTGATTATCTAATGGAAAATGAAAAATTTCTGCCTGCTCTAGGGTTCTCAGGCGATAATCTACTCCACTATCCACATTCACAATGCGCGTATTTTGATTTATCAACTCAATCGCAGGTAAAAACCTGGCTCGTTGCAAACCATTACGATAAAGGTTGTCAGGTTCTATGTTTGAAGTAGCCACTAACACTATCCCATGACCAAAAAGTTCTTCCATCAAGGTACCTAAAATCATTGCATCTGTAATATCAGAAACAAAAAACTCATCAAAACAAATCACTTTTGTCTCTTTGGCAAAAATTTTGCCTATGGTTTTTAAAGGATCAGGTTGACCTTCCAGGGATTTAAGTTCTTGGTGCACACGATGCATAAAACGATGAAAATGAATACGCAACTTTCTTTTAAAGGGCAAACATTCAAAAAAAGTGTCAACCAGATATGTTTTACCCCGTCCTACCCCACCCCAAAAATATATACCCTGAATACTAGGTTTACGCATCCCCTTGCCAAACTTGCTCTGCAACTTTACTCGCCAAGTTAGTTTTTTCTCAGGATGAGTTAATTCGTCATAAAGCCGCTGTAATTCCTTTACCGCATTTTCCTGAGCGGCATCATAGAGAAATTCAGGATCTTGCAGATCACTTTGATATTTTTGCCATGGTGTAAACTCAATCATTCTGTGATGTTTTTCCTTTTACTTATGTGTGTTTTTAACACTTGAATACAAATAAAATGACCGCATTAAAAATGCTGGGCGTATAATAACAAATATACCGTGCTTGCTCATGGTCAATACTCTATATTTTTATTAAACAGTAGTGAACCAAATGGGCAGAAATAAGTAAAGAAATAGGAGACGTTATGGATTGGTTTATAGGATTATTGTTGTTATTAGTTGGCGGAGTTATAGGTTTTTTTGTTGCAAGATTTGTCAGCGAAAAAGAACAGCAGACATCAGGTAAAACCGAAAGTCAGCAAACAGTTCAAGAATTAATGAGCCAGCAAGCAGCTGTTCATATTCAAGAAACCAAGCAAATTGCAGAAAGCTTAATCGCACAATCCGCCTCGTTAAAAAAGCAGATTGAAGATTATGAGGAACTACTAAGCAGCCAGCAGAATGGATTAGAAGGCACTTCAATAAGTTACTTTGGCGAACATACGACGGCTTATTTACGTAATAAAAGTACCAAGCCTGTGCGTGAAAAATCTAGTGCAGACATACAACCATTAGATTTCTCTTCACAAAGCTCAGGTTTGTTTTCGGGCAGTAAAGAAGCCCCCATTAAAGACAGTAAATAATGAACTTTTTCGTGACTAAGATAGTCTTTAAACTGTTTTAAACATAGATATCGGAGATGATAACCAATGAGAAAAGTAGTCAATCGTTTTTTAGTTGCTTGTTGTGTAGTGACTGCCAGCATGTCAGTCAGCTTGGTGTCTAGCGCGGCAATACCTTTTTTTTCAAGCGATAATAATCAGATACCTAGTCTCGCGCCAATGCTAGACAAGGCCACACCGGCAATTGTCAGCATTTCTGTAGAAGGCACTCAAGTTTCTCGTCAACGTGTTCCAGAAATGTTTAAGCATTTTTTTGGTGGAACAGAGGAACAAGTTCAAGAAAGACCATTTAAAGGATTAGGTTCGGGCGTTATTATCGATGCAAATAAAGGCTATGTGGTGACAAATAATCATGTAGTGGATAACGCTGATGATATTACTGTTAAGCTAACTGATGGTCGTGAATTCAAAGCCAAAAAATTAGGCTCAGATGATCAAAGTGATATTGCGTTGTTAAAAATTGATCCTGATGCTTTGATTGCTATGCCTCTGTCTGATTCAGACGAATTGAGAGTAGGTGATTTTGTGGTCGCGATTGGTAACCCATTTGGTCTGAATCAAACCGTCACTTCAGGTATCGTTAGCGCGCTTGGACGATCAGGTTTGAACATTGGTGGATACGAGAACTTTATTCAAACTGATGCGGCGATTAATCGAGGAAACTCTGGCGGGGCCTTAGTGAGTCTAAGAGGTGAATTAGTAGGGATTAATACTGCTATCTTTGGACCGAATGGTGGCAATGTTGGCATTGGTTTTGCCATACCTAGTAATATGATGAAAAGTTTAGTCGACCAGATAATAGAATTTGGTGAAGTACGCCGTGGTTTACTCGGCATCATGGGTCAAGACATCGATTCTGGCTTGGCAGATGCTATGAACCTAGATGTCAATCAGGGCGCATTTGTCAGTGAAGTTTCGCCAGACTCAGCGGCCGATAAAGGAGGAATTCAGGCTGGAGATATTATTACAGAAATTAATAATAGAGCCGTAGCGAGTTTCCAAGAATTAAGAGCCAAAGTAGCCAGTAGTGGTGCAGGCGCTAAGCTTGAATTAACAGTGCTTCGCAAAGGCAAACGTGAAAAATTAAATGTTGTACTAGGTGATGCAACCCAAAATGTGGTGGTTGCCAAAGAAATACATCCAGCTTTAGAGGGAGCTACCTTAACCAACGGTAAATCTGAACAAGGTGATAACGGTGTAGTTGTTTCAGGTATTGGGCCACGCTCTCCAGCGAGTCGTATTGGCTTAAAAGATGGTGACGTGATAATCGGTATCAACCGAAAAAAAGTGGATAACCTAGTTCAATTACGCACTGAACTAGAAGAGGCAAAAGGCGTCATTGCGCTCAATGTTAAACGCGGCATTTCTTCTTTGTATCTAGTGATCCGTTAATAATATCTAACGACTGGTAGCGGTATTCTGACCGAGTAACGCTATCAACGTAATGATATCAATGTTATTATTTTGATACCTGTCGTAGAAAAAATTTAATATCGCTCGTGCTAAAATCTTTACCTTTCTTTCTAAAATCCATCCTTATAGGCATGATCATTTCCTCGGTCATTTTGCTGCTTGTCCCCGATTTACGCACTGGTAGTGGTCTGCCACTAACCTTATTCACTGAGCAAGAAAGCTCACAAAGACATAGTTTTAATCCAGCGGTTAACGCAGCAGGTCCTGCAGTAGTTAACATCTATAGTCAAAGCATCGAAAGAAGTGGTTATAATCGTCGAAAGCCAATCGAACGAACAAGTCTTGGTTCTGGCGTAATTATGACCTCGAATGGCTATATCCTGACCTGTTATCACGTTATTGCAAATGCCAAGCTGATTTTAGTAGGATTACAAGATGGAAGACTCGAAGAAGCTCAAATTGTCGGTTATGATCCTATAACAGATTTAGCGGTACTCAACATATCAATAGAAAACCTACATCCCATTCCCCAACTGAATGATCCTAACACTCTAGTAGGAGACGTAGTCTTAGCCTTAGGTAATCCTTACAACTTAGGACAAACAGTGACAAAAGGAATTGTTAGCCGGATTAGTAACAACGAGCTAAATAATTATTTTGATTACATTCAGACAGACGCGGCATTAAACGAGGGTAACTCTGGCGGAGCACTAATAGACAGTAAAGGCTTTTTGATAGGTATCAATAATGCTAATTTTAAAACTCGTATCAGTCGAAATCGTGTTGAATCGGTAGATGGTGTGTCTTTTGCTGTACCTTACAATTTGGCTAAAAAAGTCATGCTTGAAATCATCGCAACTGGCAAGGTTACTCGAGGAGCATTAGGTTTTGTAGGTCAACAGGCTGGACCAACAAGCGCGGGGATCATCGTGACATCTGTGGTTCAAGGAAGTCCAGCTGAATTGGGTGGCTTACAAGTTAATGATCTTATCTTATCCGTTAACACTATTCCGGCCATTAATATTCGTGACACTTTGGATTACATTGCAGATACTACGCCAGGAAACTCCGTTTCTTTTGAAGTAAACAGAGAGGGGGCAATTCTGAAGTTAGACATGATAGTGGCTGAATTGCAGTAATAGCCAGTAGACTGTTTTGTAATCAGCAAACACGTCTGATGTTAGCACCTAGGCCGTTTAACTTTCTTTCAATATGTTCATAACCACGGTCTAAATGGTAAATGCGATCTACTGTGGTTAGCCCTTCTGCCACCAACCCTGCAATCACCAAACTCGCCGAAGCCCTTAGGTCAGTCGCCATTACTTGAGCACCTCTCAAGTTCGACTTGCCATTGCAGACTGCACTATTGGCTTGCAACGATATATCGGCGCCCATTCGCTGCAATTCGGGTACATGCATAAAACGGTTTTCAAAAATATTTTCTGTCACCACACTTGTTCCCTCAGCCAAACAATTAAGCGCAACAAATTGCGCTTGCATATCAGTTGGAAATCCAGGGTGTGGGGCTGTTTGAATATCAACACTGATAAGTTTTCTATCTGTCATATCCAACTCGATCCAATCGTCACCAACCGTTAATTTAGCCCCAGCTTTAGACAATTTATCGAGTACTGCTTCAAGTGTTTTTGGTGCAGCTTTTTCACAGCGAACCCTGCCCCCGGTTACGGCTGCAGCAATTAAAAACGTGCCTGTTTCGATTCTGTCTGGCAATACACGATAACGCCCCCCTGATAAAGACTCAACTCCCTGAATAATAATTTTATCACTTCCAGCATTTATTACTTTAGCACCCATAGCATTTAGACAATGAGCTAAATCAACAATCTCTGGTTCTTTTGCCGCATTTTCAAGAATAGTTTCGCCCTGAGCTAAACACGCAGCCATCATCAAATTTTCTGTAGCACCAACGCTAACCACATCCATAAATATGTGAGCACCTTGTAACTTTCCATTCACAGAGGCTCTGATGTAACCATTATCTACATCAATTTTAGCGCCCATCTGTTCAAGACCCTGCAGGTGCAAATTTACCGGGCGAGCGCCTATAGCACAACCTCCAGGTAAAGACACATTTGCCTGACCAAATTTAGCCAAAAGTGGCCCAAGCACTAAGATGGATGCGCGCATGGTTTTGACTAATTCGTAAGAAGCATTAAAATTATGTATAGGACTCGGGTCAATTACTACAGATTGACCATCTTGGCGATAAGCGTTAGCACCTAACTCACTTAACAAAGATAAACTGGTGTGTATATCTCTGAGCTCAGGAACATTGTCAAAATAACAAGTAGAGCCTGCCAGTATGCTTGACATCAGAATAGGCAATGCAGCATTTTTGGCGCCTGAAATGGTCACAATTCCATTTAGCGGCGGGCAAGCTTTGATAATTAATTTGTTCATAGATGCACTCTATTTGATGTTTAGGATGATGGCGGAATTGAATATTATTGAGGAAGGTTAAACATTTTCTCACGCTTCCATTGGCTTTCGGTGAAGGTTTTAATGGAAACTGCATGCATGCTACCTTCCGCAATTTTTGTGGCCAAAGGCGCATAAACAAATTGCTGTTTTTTAACTCTACTCATATCTTCAAACTGATCACTCACAGCGATCACTTGAAAATGAGAGCCATCACCCTTTACATGTGCTTCAGCTAAGCTTAATGTTTCGAGAAGAAGCGTTTCAATTTGTTGATTATCCATGACAAGTCCAGATGTGTAAAATAGTAGGTCATTGTACCGACAAAAAACTGTCTACGTCGCTTATTTTTGCAAGCTTTATCAAGCTTTCTGGAATGTTTTTAAGTTCAACATGAAAATTTTGTTGTTGGTTATCTTTCAAAAAGTTCATCAACCAAGCTAACCCTGCAGTATCGGAATTGTTCACACCTAACATATCAAGGGTGGGAGCATGAACACTGGATTTGCTTTGAATGCTTTGAGCAAGAGTTGCTAATGCGTCTGACTTAGCGATAGTGTTACGGTTTAGATCACCTTGTAAGATGAAGTACCCTACAGGTGACTCAATGACGTCTAATTTAGTCATCTACCTGCCTTTTTTTGCCGCGTCGATGTTAATAGGTTTACTAATTGTGTTATTCATCAAATCTATCACTTTTTGTATACCATCCTGTCGCAAAATAGATTGGAATTCACTTTGTTTACTGGATAAAAGACTTATGCCTTCAGCAACCATATCGTAGGCTTTCCATACATTGGTTTTTTTATTTTTACGTAATTTAAAAGCTAAATTAATATCTGGTCGGCCAGGCTCTTTAACCACAGCTCTGACTGTTACTGTTCTTTCATCAGTCACATCACGAACAGGTTGAAATTCAACGTCTTGGCCATCGTAATAGGCCATAGCCAATGCATAGGTAGTAATCAAGTATGAACGAAACACACTAATATATTCAGGGATTTTCTCTCTTGGTACTTTTTTATAATACTTACCTAGAACTTTTAATGCGGAAAAATTATAATCCACATAGGGTAGCAACTCCTCCTCCATAACCGTTCTCAAAAGCTCTGGATTTTCTTCTATAAGCTGGTGTTCTTTTTTAATCCTGTTGAAAGTTTTAGTCGCTACATCTTCCAACATTATGTACGGGTTTTTGTCTTGTGCTTTCGTCATGCCAGCACTAAAAATCAACATCACACCCAATAATAGAAGTGCAAATTTATTTACCACGTTATTTTCTCCAATCAACGTCATCAATTAACCGTCGTTGCTACTAAATAAAAATTGACCAATAAGGTCTTCTAATACCAGAGCTGATTTAGTGTCTTCTATGTAGTCACCTTCGGCCAAGTTTTCAATACCCTCGATAGCAAAACCAGGTTGAAAACCAATGTATTGCTCTCCTAATAAACCTGAGGTAAGTATAGATACCGAACTTGTTTCTGGGAACTGGTCAAACTCTGACGAAATACTCATGGTCACCACTGGAGTGAAATCACTATTATTAAGCGTAATATTGTCGACTCTACCAACGGTTACCCCACCCACTTTAACTGCTGAGCGGACTTTTAACCCACCAATATTGTCAAACTTTGCATATAATATGTATGTATCTTCACTGCTGGACATGCTTTGATTGGCCACGTTAAGTGCTAGCATAAGACCTGCAGCGATAGTTAATGCAACAAACGCACCCACTAATAGTTCTGACTTTCTAGATTTCATTCCTATTTCCTTTACTCAATTCCAAACATTAATGCTGTCAATATAAAATCTAGCCCTAGTACCGCTAACGACGAAAATACGACTGTTTCTGTTGTTGCCTTACTTATACCTTCTGAGGTGGGTACAGAATCATATCCTTTAAAAGTGGCGATCCAAGTAATCACAAAAGCAAACACTATGGTTTTTATAATACCGTTCACCACATCCTTATTCCAATCCACAGTGGACTGCATAATAGACCAATAGCTGCCAGAATCTACGCCTAACCAATCAACGCCGACTAAGTGTCCTCCTAAAATACCAACCGCACTAAAAATTAACGCTAACATTGGCATGGATATTATGCCCGCCCAAAGGCGCGGCGCAATGACTCTTCGCAGTGGGTCAACCGCCATCATTTCTAAACTACTAAGTTGTTCCGTTGTTTTCATTAGACCAATTTCAGCTGTTAGCGCCGACCCCGCCCTTCCAGCGAACAATAAAGCGGTGACCACTGGGCCGAGCTCTCTTAATAATGATAAGGCAACCATAGGCCCAAGGCTGCCTTCAGCGCCATAATCAACCAAGATAGTATAACCCTGTAATGCCATTACCATGCCAATGAATAGGCCAGATATCACTATAATAAGTAATGACTGCACACCAACTATATGTATTTGTTTAATAATCAGAGGAATCATTTTTACAGGTTGAGGTTTAGCAACGATGGCTCCGAACAACATAAAAGAGGCACGACCAAACATTTCTAGACGGTTAAGGGTGCTCGTACCTAAATGGATTAACCAATTCATACTTCACTACCCAAAAAAGCCTGAGCAATACTACTAGCAGGGTAATGAAAAGGAACCGGACCATCTGCTTGACCTTGCAAAAACTGTTGGACTAGAGGTGATTCACTGTTTTTAATTTGTTCTGGAGTACCACTACCTATGACCTTTCTTTCAGCCAAAATATAAATATAATCTGCAATAGTTAATACCTCAGTAACATCATGAGTCACAACTACACTGGTTAATTGCAAAGCATCGTTTAAGGCTTTAATCAGTTTTACTAACACTCCCATTGAGATAGGATCCTGCCCTGCAAATGGTTCGTCATACATAACTAACTCTGGCTCCAAAGCAATCGCTCTTGCTAGAGCCGCTCTGCGTGCCATTCCCCCAGATAATTCAGCAGGCATCAAATCTGCCGCACCTCTTAAGCCCACAGCTTGCAATTTCAGCATCACAATAGTGTGTATGATGGACTCAGATAACTTTGTATGCTCCCTCAGCGGAAAGGCGATATTATCGAACACCGACATATCAGTAAATAACGCACCACTTTGAAATAACATGCTCATTTGTCTACGCACTTCAAATAAACGGTTGCGGCGCATTCCCGGGATAGACTCACCTTTAAATTTAATATCACCTTTGTCGGGTATCAACTGGCCTCCCATCAAGCGCAACATGGTAGTTTTTCCAATACCACTAGGGCCCATAATAGCGGTAGTTTGACCTTTTTTAATCTGCAGTGAAATATCATCGTATATGACTCTACCACTCCGGCTAAAGGTTAGATTGTTAATTTCAATCAAATTTTCCATTAATTTAGGAACATTCCAATGTTGTTGATAGAGCTAAGCATAAAAACCTAACTACAAGACATATTTAGTGTATAAGTTTTCTGCATAAAAGAACAAAGACAAAAAGTAACAAGGTATATTCGATTTAATGCAACTATCACTGAATAATAGCTTAACGTTATCTATTAATAATAAGATTATTGGGTCTAACTTGCTGCTATCTTATCCAAAAAAAGCAAATCAAATACAACAAACATACATGCTTTCGTTACAGTTTAAGCATATATCAACCCATTTTAAATATACATCTGGTTCAAGGACCCTTGAGGGTGCGAAAAATTTTCGACACTAAATTATACTAACATTCATATGCAAAGCCTTTGCTTTTTGCGACAATTGAATTTAACTATTTATAATCCCTAACAAAACTAGAAGTGAAATTTTGTGATTTTAGAAGCTTGTTATTTCCTAATTTGGCTTATTGTTTTGAGTTGGGGCGCAGATAGATTTGTCTTTGGCGCCTCAGTATTAGCTAAAAACATAGGTGTTTCACCTATGATCATAGGCCTTACTATCGTGGCTATGGGCTCATCTGCTCCAGAAATCATGATAGCTGCCACAGCCTCATTCAACGGCAATATAGATACTGCAGTGGGTAACGCTCTCGGTTCAAATATTACTAACATTGCTTTAGTACTAGGATTAACAGCCCTACTTAAACCTCTCTCTATTGCATCAAGTACCCTAAAAAAAGAAATGCCGGTGTTATTGCTGGTAAGCCTTCTGGCTGTATATTTCTTGTCTGATCATTTGTTACTCAAAATAGAGGGGATTATCTTAATCACTTTATTTTTTGCTGTTATTGGTGGACTCACTTGGGTGTCTTTCAATATGGAAAAAGGCGACCCTTTACAACCTGAAACTGAAAATGAAATTCCTTCTGGTGTATCAACTTCAATAGCCGTTATGTGGTTAATAGTGGGTATGATACTGTTGCCAACAAGCGCCTACTTTATGGTAGATTCTGCGGAAGTGATAGCACGCTACTTTGGTTTAAGTGAATTAGTCATTGGCTTAACCATCATCGCTATTGGTACAAGTTTACCAGAACTGGCGGCTTGCATTGCAGGAGTGTTGAAAAACGAAGATGATTTAGCGCTAGGTAATATAATTGGTTCAAATATTTTTAATCTCTTGGCGGTACTGGCTATGCCAGGTCTTATCGCCCCAGGAGTAATAGATGAAAATGCGGCTACACGGGACAGTTACGTGATGTTAGGGCTGACAATATTACTCATCGTATTTAGTTTTAATTTAAAAGGAGGCAGGTGTATTAACCGAATGGAAGGTATGTGTCTAATTACTTGCTTCTGTGCTTATCAATATTTGTTATTTAGTTAATACAGCGACGCTTAGAATCACACTATGATTAAACAATCAGCCTTAAAAGTATTAGAAATTGAACAACGAGCAATCGCGCAATTAGCCCAATATATCGATGATTCTTTTGTAGAGGCTTGTCAATTAATTTTACCTTGCGAGGGTAAAATAATTGTTTGCGGGATGGGGAAGTCAGGTCATATTGGCCATAAAATATCAGCCACATTAGCCAGCACAGGCACACCCGCATTTTTTATGCACCCTGCGGAAGCCAACCATGGTGATTTAGGTATGCTCACCAAACAAGATATCTTGTTAGCCATTTCAAACTCAGGCGAAACGTCCGAACTATTAGCATTGATCCCTGTGGTAAAGCGCATGGGTGTGCCTATTATTGCTATGACATCAAACCCTCAGAGTACTCTTGGCAGATATGCCGATATTAATCTGTGCATCAAAGTTGAGCAGGAAGCCTGCTCACTTGGTCTTGCGCCTACTTCAAGTACAACTGCGACCTTAGTTATGGGTGATGCACTCGCCGTTGCGCTTCTCGATGCAAGAGGTTTTACGTCTGAAGACTTCGCATTGTCACACCCAGGCGGTTCATTAGGTAGAAAGCTCTTAATTAAATTAGAAGACGTGATGGTCACAAGGCAATCTTTACCTTTGGTCTCAGAACAACAAAATTTGCGTGAAGTTTTATTAGTTATTTCACAAAAAGCCTTAGGTATGGCAGGAGTGATCGATGACGATGGTCAATTATTGGGTATTTTCACAGACGGTGATTTACGCAGAATACTTGACGATAGAATAGATATTCACAAAACTAAAATCCATGAGGTTATGACCCCTAACTGCATTACAGCTAAACCAGAAATGTTGGCTGCCGAAGTCCTTACACTCATGCAAAAACATAAAATAAGTTCGCTTTTTTTAACTGATAATAATGGCAAACCAATAGGGGCTATCAATATGCAGATACTGCTTCAAGCAGGTATTATTTAATGTCTATGTTAATGACTCCTTATGGACCGATTGATAAAAAACTAATAATACAATTTAAGCAAATAAAACTATTAGCCTGTGATGTTGATGGTGTATTTTCGGACGGCCGAATTTACATGGGTCAAAATGGAGAGGAGCTTAAAGCATTCCATACACGAGATGGCTACGGGATCAAAGCATTACAAAAAATTGGTGTGCAAGTTGCAGTTATCACTGGGCGTAATTCAAATATGGTAGAGCAGCGGATGACATCTCTAGGAGTTCAACATATTTATCAAGGCTGTGAAGACAAACAGCCAGCTTTGCAAGCCATACAAAATAAAATATCCGTTACTATAAGTGAGACTGCTGCAATAGGGGATGATATGCCTGACTTAGGCATGTTTAAGGTGTCGCAATGTAATATATGTGTACAAGATGGCCACCCGCTTTTAGCTGCACAGGCGCACTATCAGACTCGGACTAAAGGTGGATTTGGGGCAGTGCGTGAATTATGCGATTTAATCCTGCTGTCTCATGGGCAGTTACATACCATACACAGCGCCAGTATATGAATCGCGTTACCCTGTGTATTGTGGTGTTATTTTTACTAGCATTAGCCTTGAGTCTTCCCGGATGGCTTGCTAAAGAAGTATTAAAGGTAGACTCGCAAACAGAAGACGCTTGGGTTCCTAATTACCTAGCAAGTAAGATGCGCAGTACATTGTATGATAAATTGGGACAGATAAATCATCAGGTTTTTGCCCAAAAGATGGAAAATTTTGACCTCCTTGGGTTCACATTGTTTAAACAACCTAACTATTTGTTATTTGCTCAATCACTTCATCCATGGAAAGTAGACGCACAGGAAGGGACATTATATGAAGATCAACGGATCCAATTTGAAACCGATGTAGAAATCACCAGCCTTGATAAGAAAGGTTATATACAAGTCATCCGCACCAATTTTGTCGAAGTAAACCTAGTGGAAAAGACCATGTATTCAGATCAGCCAGTCGAAATTATTGGCCCAAATTATGTGATAAACAGTAATGGCTTCACCGCTAGCCTAGAAACCCAAAAATATGAGTTATTAGACCATGTTAAAACCGTTTACCAACCGTCTGTTCCGTACTAGTTTTTTAGCAACGTTATTATTTTCGACTAATAGTTATGCTGGGAAAGATGATTTTACTAAAAAAATTGAACTGGCTTCCTTGTACCAAAATGCTGATGGCATTGCCAAAAGAGCAACTTACCAAGGCAATGTTGTGATCCTACAAGGATCTTTAAAAGTCAGTGCAGATGATTTAGAAATTGATGCCAGCAAGGGTGAAGGCAATGAAATATTTATCGCCACTGGTAACCCTGCTACATATTCTCAACAACAAGAAGATGGCAGCATGGTCACTGCCAAGGCAGATAAGATTGAATACCATCGTCAAACTCGCTCCCTATCATTAGAGGGGAATGCTGAGATAAAGCAGAATTCTAGTAGTGTGCAAGGCAAATCAATCACATTTAATATGGAACTTGAACAAATCATAGCTCAAGGTAGCGATCAAGAAAGTGGCCGTGTTATTACCACATTCCAGCCTGTATCAAAGCCTAAAGAACTTGAAACAGCCCAACAGGATGAACAACCTTAATGGCCGTATTGAAAGCCACACATTTAGCTAAGTCTTATAAGTCTAGACAAGTTGTAAGAGATGTCAGCATTGAAGTATCGACTGGTCAAATAGTGGGTTTATTAGGACCAAATGGCGCTGGTAAAACCACCACTTTTTATATGATTGTTGGGCTAGTACCTTTAGACAAAGGTGACATCTATATTGATCAACAGAATCTTACTCTGCAACCAATGCATGTGCGTGCTAGGCAAGGCATAGGTTATTTACCACAAGAAGCATCAATATTCAGAAAGCTAACCGTATATCAAAATCTGATGGCGATATTACAAACTCGTAAAGAATTATCAAAAGAACAGCGAGAACAACAGGCCGACTCATTATTGGACGAATTTAATATCAACCATATTCGCAATAGTTTAGGTATGAGTCTGTCTGGCGGTGAACGCAGAAGAGTAGAAATTGCGCGAGCCTTGGCGGCTGATCCAGAATTTATATTATTAGACGAACCCTTTGCTGGGGTTGATCCCATTTCAGTTAACGACATAAAAAAAATAATTCAACAATTACGCGATAGAGGTCTAGGTGTATTAATTACCGATCATAACGTGCGTGAAACCTTAGATGTATGTGAAAAAGCATATATAGTGAGCCATGGCGAGTTGATAGCTTCTGGCACTTCGGAAGAAGTTTTAAGTGATCAACGTGTAAGAGATGTATACCTAGGTGAACAATTCAGGCTATAGTTAAAAGAATATTACTTAAAATATTAAGCTTCCAGCAAAGCTGTCAAGCAAGCGAACTTGATTAGTATTTTATGATTGATGTGGGATAACTTCGACAACACGCTGTAATTTCTAGAATGAAGAGTTCATCTCGTCTGATAACAACAACAGATTAAACATAAGAAGTTAATGAAACCCTCTTTACAGTTAAGATTTAGCCAACAACTTACAATGACACCGCAGCTGCAACAAGCCATAAAGCTATTGCAATTGTCTACTTTGGATTTACAAGCTGAAATTCAAGAAGCCTTAGACTCTAACCCGTTGTTAGAAGTAAACGAGTCAGATGACAGTGGTAGTGGCGAAAAAGCCCTTGAAACTAACCACAGTGCCGATAATAAAGATAGCGACAGCACTCAAGTTGAAGTCAATGCGGATAGTGTCGATAGCGGCGATGCCCTGCAAAATAATGACATACCAGAGGATTTACCCTTAGACAGTACTTGGGATGAATATTTAAGTGCTTCATCAGCCCCTTCCTCTATGAGCAGTGCAGGATCAGCAGGCGATGATGATCAAGTATTTCAAGGCGAAACCACAGAAAATATTCAAGACCATTTGCTTTGGCAAATGCGTTTAACCCATTTTAGCGATACCGATATTGCTATTGCTATGGCCATTATCGATTCTATCGATGAAGCCGGTTATTTGACTATTAGCACTGAAGAAGTCCTAGCCAGTATGGATGACGAAGAGATTGAACTGGACGAAGTTGCAGTAGTACTTAAACGCATCCAGATGTTTGATCCCATAGGCTCAGGCGCTCGCAGCGCCCAAGAATGTTTACTAATCCAATTACGGCAGTTTGCATCAGATACACCTTGGTTAGAAGAAGCCAAGTTGTTGATTACTGATTACTGCGATCTGATAGGCAGTAAAGACTATCGTACTCTAATGCGAAAAACTCGTCTCAAAGAAGAAGAGTTGCGGGAAGCCATGCGTCTGTTGCAAACCCTTAATCCTAGGCCAGGTACTGCCATAGTCACAGGTGAATCAGATTACGTTATCCCTGATGTATCTGTTTCTAAGAAAAATGGCCGATGGAAAGTAGAACTTAACCCAGATAGCCTTCCTAAACTCAACGTCAATCAGCAATATGCAGCGATGAGCAAAAGTGTTAAGAACACTTCAGACAGTCAATTTATTCGTTCACATTTACAAGAGGCAAAGTGGTTTATTAAAAGTGTTGAAAGCCGCAACGAAACTCTTCTTAAAGTGTCTAACTGCATAGTGCAGCAACAAATGGGTTTTTTTGAACATGGCCCCGAAATGATGAGACCTATGGTGTTGAACGATGTCGCTGAAATGGTAGATATGCACGAATCCACTATTTCGCGAGTTACAACACAAAAATACATGCATACACCAAGAGGTATTTTTGAGCTGAAATACTTCTTCTCTAGCCATGTAGCCACAGATGCAGGCGGAGAATGTTCATCAACTGCAATAAGGGCATTGATTAAAAAGTTAGTAGCTGCAGAAAAACCCAGTAAACCTTTAAGCGATAGCAAAATTGCTCAGGTGTTGGCCGACCAAGGCATTATGGTAGCGCGGCGAACAATAGCAAAATACCGGGAGTCACTCATGATCCCACCATCTAACCAACGTAAGAGCCTGCTTTAGGCGAATTGAAGAAGGAATAGGCGATATGCAAATTAACCTTACCGGCCATCATGTAGATATTACAGATTCTTTAAGAGATTACGTACATACGAAATTTACTAAACTAGAACGACATTTTGAGCATATAAATAATGTTCATGTAATATTAAATGTGGAAAAGCTTAATCAAAAAGCGGAAGCCACTTTACACCTCAGTGGAACAGAGGTGTTTGCTACATCTGAACAGTCAGATATGTATGCAGCAATAGATGCTTTAATCGATAAACTTGACCGCCAAGTGATTAAGCACAAGGAAAAAATTAAACGCCATTGATAGCGTCAACGATAAACCACAATTAGAATTCATAATGGAAATAAAAGATATTCTTCATCCTGACTGTACTTTATGTGCAGTTCAAGGAACCAGTAAAAAACGAGTACTTGAACTTATTAGTCAAATTGCTAACCAACATTTAATTGATGTTGATATTGACCAAGCTACTATTTTGTCTAGTCTGACATGCAGAGAAAAAATGGGCAGCACTGGCATTGGCAATGGTATTGCCCTGCCACATGGTCGCCTACAAGAACTAGAAAATGTTATGGCTATTGTATTGACCAGTAAAAAACCAATCGATTATGACGCCATAGACAATGCGCCTGTTGATATCTTTTTTGCTATTTTAGTACCCGAAGACAAAGCATCTGAACACTTAGGCACTTTGTCTGCTATTGCCACGAAACTAAACAATAAGGACACGTTAAGCCTAATGCGCCAAGCAAAAACAGACCAAGAGTTATTTGAGGCACTAGGATAAATGAAACTTATCATTATTAGTGGGCGTTCTGGCTCAGGTAAATCTATAGTGCTGCGCTCATTAGAAGATCTTGGCTATTATTGTGTGGATAATATTCCAGTTAACCTTTTACCCACACTCACTCATACTGTAGTTGATGAATACGACCAAGTGGCCGTTAGCATCGATGTCCGTAACTTACCAAAAGATCCTAATGAGCTAGTCGAAATTCTTGATTATCTGCCCTCCACTTGGGATATGACCATACTTTATTTAGATGCCAGCGATGACATGTTGATTAGACGTTTTAGCGAAACAAGACGACTGCATCCTTTATCCAAACAAAATAAGTCTTTGTCTGATGCTATCCAAGCAGAAAGCCAATTACTCGCACCTATTGCCGAACGTGCTGATTTGTATATAGACACTGACCAACTGTCGGTCCATCAGCTTGCTGAATTAGTCCGTGAACGCATTTTAGGTAAAAAAAGTTCTAGACTGGTCTTGGTATTCGAATCCTTTGGCTTTAAGCATGGCATACCAAAAGATGCAGATTATGTTTTTGATGGTCGCTTCTTACCTAACCCTCATTGGGAACCGGACCTCAAACACTTAACAGGGTTAGATGCACCGGTGCAGATATTTTTGGGCTCGCAACCCATAGTGACTAAGTTTATTTGGCAAATTCAAAACTTAATTTCCACATGGTTACCCCATTTAGAGCGCAACAATCGCAGTTATGTCACCGTAGCGATTGGTTGCACGGGCGGCCAACATAGATCCGTTTTTGTTGCTGAAATGTTAGCCAAAAATTTCAGTAACTCTCACCCTGATGTACAAATTCGCCACCGCGAACAAAACTGATGCCTAGTTTCGAAAAGACACTGGTGATCGTTAACAAATTAGGGCTTCACGCAAGAGCAGCCACGCAGCTTGTTCAGCTAACCAATAAGTTTGATGCACAAATCACGCTACACCAAGGCGATAAGCAAGCCTCAGCCAACAGCGTACTTGGCTTAATGATGCTCGAAAGCCACCAAGGTAAAGAAGTGCGAGTCGTCAGTGAAGGTAAAGATGCACAAGCAGCAATGGACGCGGTAGAAACCTTGATCGTCACTAAGTTTAATGAGGAGGAATAATAAGCTCTGAATAACACTTTTTGTTTATAAGTAGAAATGAAAAGCTTCGCTTCGCGCCATCGTCCCGCGCGGTCGCCACCCTCTAACCGGTTACACTTTTTATACTGTGTTTCTTTGCACTTTATACTAATCAGAAATTATCCTTATCGACAGAAAGGCGACGTTGAGCATTCTCAACTGAAATAAAGCCAAGTCGCCAGACAACTAAACGAAAGACCAAGAAAGACGTTAGACTATGAGACACCAGCAGAGCGATTTAACCAGTGTGTTGCAGTGACCAGTTGAACTCACACCTGATAGCTGACCTAAGCTTTTGTTGATTTTTAGCAACGATGTTCGACGAGAATGCCCTATATGGAAAATTTCATCGGAGTATTTTTATTAATAACACCTTTACCTTACTTCGGTTTCTAAATAAAAGGTGTCTACAAATTTAGGAGAATAACACTATGCTGTGTTAAACATGAGAGATACTGTCTTGTAGTGATAACTGTATTTTTAACTTAAAGAGGGCTCTCGTCTCTTGGTACATCCATATTTTCACTTGGAAAGGTGGCTATCACTGCGAGCGATGCTACGTAGAAACCTGCAGCAAATTGCAAAAACCACTAATATGTTTTAGGAAACCGTTATCACTTAGAATCTGTATATCAATCGGCATTATGCCAAATAAAATAGATACAATTAATGCTGTCCCAACTGGCCAAAATATGCCTAACTGGACTTGACTGGCACACTTCACCTCATGACCCACATTCACCAAAGTCTATATGTTTTTTTCTCACTGCAAATTCGTGACTTAAGCCCTTAATACACGAGTGCATTATATAGGTTCTTTGCTGAATGCCGCTCACAGCTGTTGAGTGAAAAACTGGTACGCACTACGGTCTTGATTCTTTTGGGCTAAATAAACACCGAGTTCCAGTAAGTTTTGCCTGTCGGCATAGCGTTTGACGATCATTTGAAGGGTGTTCAAGGCTTTCTTTGACTGTCCTTGTCCATCCATCGACAGGATGTAGGCGTAGGCGTATTGGCTATTTTGCGGCAACAAGTCATAGGCTTTTTTAAATGAAGTCAGTGCAACGGTGTGCTGTTGTTGCCTGACTAAATGCAGGGCAGCTTCTCATAACTCCATGCGTTATGACTTTGAGATAACAGTACCTCCCATTGACTTTATTGTTGAAATTTTGGCCGGATACCTCGGTGAACATGGCGGGGTAAGGATGACGGGGGGTGGTTTTGGTGGCTGCATTGTTGCCCTGATGCCCCACGCCATGGTGGAAGGGGCTAAGCTCTTACTTGCGCAGCGTTATTTTGCGCACAGCGGCATCACAGAAGATGTTTATATTTGCAGTGCCAGTGACGGTGCCGGTGAAATTGCACCGTAATAGCAATCCAGCCTAGCGCATGCTCGTAAGACACCCGCATACCACCAACAGGATACTTCCCAGGATGATACCGCTCGATGTACAAACTAAATTGCGGTACTCAATATATGTCTAACCTAGAACAACAAGGATACTAATCAAATGCAAACTATCTTGGTAACGGGAGGCGATGGTTACATTGGCAGCCATAGGGTTTTGCAATTATTGGAAACGGATCATCAAGTTATCGTATTGGACAATCTGTGCAATGCCTCTAACGAGTCGCTTAAACGAGTGGAAGCCTTGACGGGTAAAAAAACCATCTTTGTTGAGGCAGATATCCGTGACAACACCATCTAAGAGCTGGTTGATCTTCCCCTATTTTTGTGATCAATTTATATAATAATTTTCCTGCCAATCTGTTTTTTTAAGTTGAAAATTGATATCACTTAAGTCAGCTATGTCGCATTGCAGACCATCAAAACCAGTTTTATCAAGCTACCGCCAATGGCGGCTTTTGGCACATGGCCGAAGGATAGAGAACGTTCCTAAAGATGGGTTTTAATAGCGAAATGAACCAATATTACTCTAAGTGCTAATGACCGCTTTGTCGGATCACCTGCCATTAGGATTCCGACCGATAGCATCAACAAATATCAAAAAAGTGATCAATATATTCAGCTTGGGTTACGACCGCTGATCGCTCAAACCCGCCTGTTAGTTTATTAGGTAAGGCTGAGTTTCAAACTTTAATATGCTCATACATTTATTTCTATGTATTACGAAGGTATTCTGTTTGATTAACTCGGCCCTTCGATATATTCGAAAAAGTCAAAATCAGCTACGCAATTTTGCCCTGATGTATCATGGCAAGCCATACCTACAAAGGCTCCGGTGAAACTTGCCCCTTCGCCCTTGCCTGCTTCATCAGAAATAACACTATAGTCGAAGCGATAAGGTAATGTTTTCCAGAAATCTGCATCGAGTGACCATTCAAATTTCAACACATGGTGGTCGACTCTGGCGCGCAAATATACCTCACCTTCAGTAGGCAGAATGAACCTTGGGTCAGTGAACAAGCCTTCAGTATGTCCTTCGCGCAATGGAAAAGACAAACTCAGTTGTGGGTTAGCCAAACAACTCATCACATCTATAAATCGCTGCCCATCATCATCTACCGAGATATACAAATAATGAAACTTATGACTGTTATAGTAACAAACCAATCCCGCTGTTTGCTGAAAATTAGTCGGTGAAAAATCGACTTTGGTTGAAGCATCAAAAACAAAGGCTTGTTGCCTACGTGCAATCAATGCATGTTCATATAAAGAACCTATTGACTCTTTACCCGTTAAACGCAAATAACCGGGACGTTCAAATAAACTCATAAAGGTTTCTGGAAACGGAGTGCGCAACCACTGAAAATCAATCGGCAACGTTTCGCTATCAAATTCATGACGAGCTTCTTGTTTTGGCCAAGGATGCTCTGGTAAATTAGGCGCGGCAATATGTAACGCAGGAAGTCCGTCTGCTGTTGCCCCTTCTACTCTTAACCAACCATCATCAGTCCAAATGGTTTTTTGTAATCCTGTTTCTCGACCCATGGGGCAGCGGCGTTCACCGGTTAAAGGTCGGCCGCACAAATGCACCAAATAGTGTTCACCTGTTTTAGTTTCGACTAAATCGCCGTGTCCACAGCGTTGCAAGGGCAGATGTTGATTGTCTTTGGCTGTTAACAGGTAACCTTGGGGATCCACTTCATAAGGCCCTTCTAACTGTTCAGAACGGGCAATCGTCATAGCATGGTTATATCCTGTGCCACCTTCAGCCGTTACCAAATAATAATAGCCATTACGTTTATATAAATGTGGCGCTTCAGTCACTCCAAGTACTGAACCTTGAAAGATGTTTTTACGCTGACCAATTAACTTTTTTTGACTTGTACAATATTCTTGAAGCGCAATACCGGCAAACCTATGTTGATTATGACGATGATCCCAAATCATGTTTACCAACCACTTTTTTCCATCCTCATCATGAAATAGAGACGGGTCAAAACCACTAGAATTCATGTAAACAGGATCAGACCATTCTCCATCGATAGTGGCACAAGTTGTTAAGTAGTTATGAACGTCTTTATAATCA
>Ga0206127_1002011_pt1 | contig 21006 bp, 19 predicted proteins | sample Helgoland_Spring_6_FD_148646 | JGI IMG/M metagenome (GOLD analysis project Ga0206127, IMG submission 148646) | Pelagic subsurface seawater microbial communities from Kabeltonne, Helgoland, North Sea - Helgoland_Spring_Bloom_20160419_1 | ecosystem: Environmental > Aquatic > Marine > Epipelagic ...
CTTAAATCTAACGTTTTTTTACTTTGTCTAAACTATTTTTTTTAATAGCTGAATTACAAGTGGTTACAAGAAGGTGGTTATAAAAAGAAATTCCAAACTATTCCAAATCGTACGATAAAATCACGATAAGGATAGTTAGGAGCCGAGTAGAAATTGTAGCCGGTAAAGGATGAGTTGAGATGTTCAGCCTTTAAAAAGAGACGTGTTTGACGAATTTTAGCATTGATAAAAAAGTCAATTCGTGGAAAGTCGCCCACTTCGGTAGTGTTTTGCACATAAAATTCTGCAAGGAGTGGATCGTATCGGTTCATATAATAGCTAGAAAAATAACTAAACGTGACCCCTGTTTGCAAAAATAAAGCCTTTTTGAAAAGTTCGTTTGTATAGTATAAGGAGTGTCGGGTTACAATTTGAGGAACATTAAGCACTTCTTCGCCATCGGTGACGGTTTGATATAGAACCGTATTGTTTAAAGAAAAGTTACTGTAAGATATTTCATTTGATAACTTGGCTCTTATATAGTTGAGGGTTTTATCGAACTGAAAGGGCTTGACGCTTGCATCTATGGTGCCTTCTTTAGTAAAATACAGGTAGTTGTTTAGAGTGTTGTAATCGATCTGAAGGGTTCCGAATTTTTTCGAGTTAAGATGGATTGCTAATTGCTTTGATGTTTGATTTTTAAAGTTGTTTTGCCAGTTGTAGTTTAGATAGTCACTTTGAAACAATTGAAAGTTAAAATCGGGGGCTTTAGAGTTTGAATTGAGACTGGCGTTCACATCCATATCATTGTTAATAACGTAAGATGCTTCGGCATTTAGAAAATTTCCTTTTAAATCTCCTGTAAGGTTTAGACCAGCAGCTCCTTTTAAGGCAAATTTTCCGATGGTTTTCTCATAGTTTCCTTCAAATGAAACTACAGAACCCAAAAGGCGGTTGGTAATTCTTTGATTATTAAGAATGGCAATGGCATTATAGCCATAATTGTAGTTTGTATAGCCTGCGTTTACTTTAAAAGCACCTAAGGTTTTATTTGAATAGTGTGCATTGAGCTCTGCATAAAAGGATTCGAGGGTTACTTTGTCGGAGATTTTAGACGAAATAAAGGCTTCTCCAAAATAGGTGTTGCTGGTTGCTTGAGTGAAATGGTAATATTTATCTTCTAATGAAAGTACATTGCCTACGGCTATTTTATTAGAGTTTAGAGAATCTCGCTCCTTCAATATATAAGAGTGGTTCAAATAAAATCGCCTGCCTTCTAAACTGCTTTCTGCATCTTGAAAGATGGGGTCAAATATGGGTCGGTCAAAATATTCTTCTGCGCCAGATTCAAAATTTAGGAGGTCTTCGTCTGAAAGCCCACCATTTTCTTCATTAAAAATATCTTGCATGACAATGTGGGTACGAATATTGTATCGGTTGTTTTTTGTTTTATAGTTTGTTGTAAATCTAAAATTACCTGTGCTCGACAATACATGCACGTACTTTCCTAAAGAACGCATGCCTTTATAGGCAATCGAAAAATTAAATTGTTTGGAGGTGTTGACGGTAAATAATGCGTCTAACACATGCCCTTGTTCAAAACCAGTCTTATACATTAACTCGGAGAGCGGTGTGGGTACATGGTAATAATCAATTGCATCCACATCCATGTAATTGAAGTGTTTGGCTTTGGCTCCAAATAAGGGTTGAAGCGAATTAGATTTGAAGTTTTCTGACAGAGTGTTGTAGGTCTGACCCATATTACTAAAAGGCAGGAGTTCAAAATCATCTTTACGGAGGTAGTTAAATTTATACTCCTTATGTATGGTTAAGGTTGTATCTAACTGAATGGTGTCGTTTTGACGGGTAATAATTAGATAGTCTTTAATATTTGCTTTTTCATTTTTAGCTACCTTTTTTGAAGAAGTATTGGATATAGAATCTCGCCCAGATCGGTTGGGCTGAAAGTTTTGAGGGAATTCTTTCGACTTGTTTTTATTCAATTTTTCTTGAGAGAACGCAGTATTTCCGAGGTGCAAACAAAAAAGAATTAAGACGAGTTTATACATATACAAGGTTCTAACGGCAAATTATTGTTGGCACAAAAATAGCAAATATCTAATCTATTTTGTTTTTTTACAGCATAAAGACTGATTTTTACAATCAATTTAACTTTATGCAGTAAATTATGTTGGACTTAAATGTTTCAAATTTAGAATTTGAATGTGGTACAGACGAAGCAGGTCGTGGGTGTTTGGCAGGCCCTGTTACGGCGGCAGCTGTGATTTTACCCTTAGATTTTTCAAATGAAATTCTTAACGATTCCAAACAACTTTCACATAGAAAACGTAATTTGCTAAAGCCGATTATTGAAACTCAAGCTGTTTCATTTGGGGTTGCTCACATCTTCCCAAAAAAAATTGACAGTATCAATATTCTAAACGCTTCTATTTTAGCAATGCATAAAGCGATTTCAAAATTAGAAAAAGTGGCGTTTATTAGTGTGGATGGCAATCGGTTTAAGGCGTTCAAAAAAATACCTCATCAAACGGTGATTAAGGGGGATGGCAAATATCAAAATATTGCAGCTGCTTCGGTATTGGCAAAAACGTATAGAGATGCCTATATGGATAAAATCCATGAAGAGTTTCCGATGTATAACTGGAAACAAAATAAGGGGTATCCTACAAAAGAACACCGTGCGGCGATTCGCAAGTATGGGACGACCAAATACCACCGACTTTCTTTTAGACTTTTGGAAGAATAAGTTTGTTTTGAATTATTAATCTTATCTTTGTTTGGAGTGAAATACAAGGAGCACAACGAATGCATAAGTTTTTATATTTTTTAGGGATTATTTTATCGGTTTTTAGTTGTGATTACACGCCAAAATCAATGCGTTCTATTGAGGATTTAGTCCCAAAAAATGCAGCTATTGTTCTCTCTATAAATTCCTTAGAAGGTTTCCAAAGTGCCATTGATAACAATGGTTTGATTTCTAAAACAGGCGCTTTTAGTTCTTTAAAAAAAGTGCTGAGTCCACTTGACAGCCTCAAAAGTTTAAGTCCGCTTTTGGTCTGTATAAACAAAGAAGCCGCATCACAAGAGTTTACCTTTATTACGCATCAAAGAAATCTAAATTCAACGGATACACTTTTAATACCTCACATGACTCTAGACAGTATTTTGGTGGCGTCAACTTCTGATGCAATTCTTGAGTCTTTGAAGTTGCAATCGACTTCTGAATATTCAAAATTATCCAAGTTACAGCAAACTACAAATACGTTTTCAGTCTATTGTAAAACGTTTCCCGAACTAAAGTCAATTCCCTTATTAAATTCTCAATCTCTATTTTTTGGATTTAATATAACCCCTGAAAGTATTGCAATAAATGGAACTGTTTTAGATCAAAAATCTCAAAATAAATGGTTTCAACTTTTTGAAACGATGGAACCTCAACCCCAAAGTTTACAATCGATTATCCCTAGCGAAAGCAGCTTGGTTAATTCCTTTAATTATACGGACTTTGAACAACTCACCCGCAATATCGATTCCGCTGGCTATACTACCAAAGCATCTGAGTTTTCAAAAGCCTTTTTTAGTACGACTCGAGAAGTTGGTCGGTTTGAAACTTCTGAAGGTGAGGGTGTTGCACTGAAATCCATCGATATCAACGCAACTTATGAAGCTTTAAGCAGTTTCCAAAATGAGTTGAGTAGTTTTAGATCGGTACCCCTGTTCGAATTCACATTGCCTTCCTTATTTACAGATACTTTTGGGCCTTTTATAACTTCATCAAACACAACAAAATTTATCATTATAGAAGACTATTTAGTGTTTTCAAATTCTGAAAAAGTGTTGCAACTTGTGATTTCAAATTATCTGAATAAAAATACACTTGAAAGTTCATATGCGTACGAAACAATTCAAAGTGAATTGAGCGACGAAGCGTCCTTTCAAACTTATTTAAATACTGAAACTTTAGGGGTTGTTTTAAAAGAACTTTTTGATACAACTTTAAATGAAAAAGACCTGAGTGCTTATAAACTTTCTGGCTTACAATTGGTGAAAGACGATCATATTGTACACGTTAATAGTATTCTCCAAAAATCAAAATCAAAACAATCAAAAACACAAATCAGCGAAACGTTTAGTTTGACGCTTTCAAACACTATTTTGATGGATCCCGTTTTTGTTACCAACCATAGAACTAAAAAGAAAGATATTCTGGTTCAAGATATAGATTACAATTTATACCTCATTTCAAATAAAGGAGTTGTCTTATGGAAAAAGAAACTGAAGGGAGCTGTTTTAGGAAAGGTTGAGCAAGTGGATTTGTATAGAAATGGTCGTTTACAACTGGCATTTGCAACGCCAAACAGGTTGTATGTAATTGATCGGAATGGAAAAAATGTGGAGCGATTTCCACTAGAGTTTAAAGATGAAATCACACAACCTTTAGCGGTATTTGATTATGACAAACAACGAAACTATCGTTTTTTGATCACACAAAACGAAGCTCTTTTAATGTACGATTCTAAAGGGGAATCTGTAAAAGGATTTAAATATAAGTCCAACAATTCAATCCGCAGTCAGCCCAAACATTTTCGAGTGCGTGGGAAGGATTACATCGTATTTAATACAAGTAATCGACTCCTTATATTGGATCGGCGCGGATCTATTCGCGTGAAGGTCAAAGAAGCTATTGATTTTTCTGGAGCTGCTATTTACCTTTATAATTCTCTGTTTACAACTACAAACACAAAAGGAGATTTGGTTCAAGTGAATACAAAAGGAGCTGTAAGCCGTCAAACTTTGAGGCTTGATCCGAATCATGATATTACTAGTTCTTCAAAAACATTGGTAACCCGAAGCGATAATAAATTATCTATAAAATCCAATGTAATCGATTTGGAATATGGGAGCTACTCCCCTCCTAATTTGTTTTATTTAAGGGATAAAATTTACATTTCAATTACCGACTTACAAGCACAAAAAATTTGGTTGTTTGACAGTCAGTCCAAACGCTTTCCAGGGATTCCTGTTTTTGGAACGAGTGCTATTGATTTAGCAAATGCCGACGCAGACGCACCTCTCGAGTTTGTCACTAAGGGTGATCCCAACAGCCTAATTCTGTATCAGCTCTACTAGGCTTGTGTTGCCTCAAAAAGTTTTAAGAAATGTTTTAAGAGTTTTGCCTTTACCTCTGCTTCATCGACCATGGCTTGACCGAGTTCGACATGTAGGGATGTGACTGCTTTTCCTCGTATTCCACACGGGATGATGTTGTCAAAATAACCTAAATCGGAATTGACATTTAAAGCAAACCCGTGCATGGTGACCCAACGGCTGGCGCGCACTCCCATGGCACATATTTTGCGTGCAAAGGGTGTTCCAACATCCAACCAAACACCTGTTTCGCCAGGGCTTCGCTCGGCTTTAAGTCCGTACTCTTCCAAGGTTAAAATAATGGTGTCTTCTAAAAAACGGAGAAACTTATGAATATCTGTAAAAAAGTTTTCAAGGTCTAAAATGGGATAGCCGACCACTTGACCAGGGCCATGATAGGTAATGTCCCCGCCACGGTTAATTTTATAAAAAGTAGCCCCTTTGGATTCCAATTGAGATTCGGATAACAAAAGGTTGGAAATGTCGCCGCTTTTCCCCAAAGTATATACATGCGGATGACTGACAAACAACAAATAGTTTGGTGTGGTTAAGTCCGCAGACTCGCGACGGTTTTTGATTTTGATATCAATGGTTTCTTTAAATAACGTTTCTTGATAATCCCAAGTTTCCTTGTAATCTTTGAACCCCAAATCCTGTATATTGACTCCTTTATTCATAAGCCGCAAATATACAGATTTATGACTTAGGATTGTTTAAAATTACCAGTGCAGCAATCACGCCAGGCACCCATCCACAAAGGGTTAATAAAAAAACGATAATAATCGACCCACACCCTTTGTCAAAAACCGCAATGGGAGGGAATAAAATAGAAACTAATACACGCCAAATACTCATAAAAAAAGATAATTAAATAAAGTTCTAATTATAAGACGAAACTTTCAAAAGAACGTTACAAATGTAATAAAGGATTTATTGATCTTTAATTGAAATGCTAAGCAATAGTCGTTATCTTTGTGTCTTTAAATTTTATCAAAGTATTATGTCGCAGCTTTCAGAACAAGAAATTGTCCGTCGAGAAAAACTATCAAAATTACGTGCGTTAGGGATCAATCCTTATCCCGCTGATTTATTCCCTGTCACTCACAGCAGTGCTAAGGTAAAGTCTGAATTTAAAGAAGGTGACAAGGTGGTTTTGGCAGGTCGATTAATGCGAAAAAAAATACAAGGAAAAGCAGCATTTGCGGAACTTCAGGACAGTGAGGGTCGTGTACAAATTTACATTAACAGAGATGAAGTTTGTCCTGATGAAGATAAAAGTCTTTACAATGATGTTTTTAAAAAATTACTCGATTTGGGTGATTTTATTGGAATTGAAGGCGAACTTTTTACGACTCAAGTCGGCGAAAAAACAGTTTTAGTAAAACACTTTACATTGTTATCTAAAGCATTAAAACCCTTACCGCTTCCAAAAACAGATGCGGAAGGCAATACCTACGATGAGTTTAACGACCCCGAAATGCGTTACCGTCAGCGGTATGCCGATTTGGTGGTCAATCCACATGTCAAAGAAGTGTTTGTAAAACGCACAAAATTATTCAATGCGATGCGTGGTTTCTTTAACGAAGCTGGATATTTTGAAGTAGAAACACCTGTATTACAACCAATTCCAGGAGGTGCTGCGGCGCGTCCATTCATCACACACCACAACAGTTTGGACATTCCATTATATATGCGAATTGCCAATGAATTGTATTTGAAACGATTGATTGTAGGTGGGTTTGATGGGGTGTATGAGTTTTCTAAAAATTTCAGAAATGAAGGCATGGATCGCACTCATAATCCAGAGTTTACCGCCATGGAAATTTATGTCGCTTACAAAGATTATAATTGGATGATGGAATTTTGTGAGCAGTTGCTTGAGCATTGTGCCATTGCCGTAAATGGATCTACAAAAGCAACTTTTGGAGCGCATGAAATAGATTTTAAAGCCCCTTATGCCCGAGTTACAATGGCAGATTCTATAAAAGAATTTACAGGGTTTGACATTACAGGAAAAACGGAGGACGAGATTCGCAAGGCTGCAAAAGACTTGGGGGTTGAAGTGGATTCTACGATGGGTAAAGGCAAACTAATTGATGAGATTTTTGGAGAAAAATGTGAAGGAAATTACATTCAACCAACTTATATCACAGACTACCCAAAAGAGATGAGTCCTTTATGTAAAGAACATCGCGATAATCCTGAACTTACAGAACGTTTTGAATTAATGGTTTGTGGGAAAGAAATTGCGAATGCTTACTCAGAGTTAAATGACCCTCTAGACCAACGCGAACGTTTTGAACACCAATTAAAATTGGCTCAAAAAGGAGATGATGAAGCAACAGAATTTATTGATGAAGATTTTTTAAGAGCACTTGAATATGGTATGCCTCCTACATCGGGGATGGGGATTGGAATGGACCGTTTAATTATGTTTCTTACCAATAATGCATCGATTCAAGAGGTATTGTTTTTCCCGCAAATGAAACCAGAAAAAAAAGCGGTGGAGTTGAGTGATAACGAAAAAACAATTTTTGAAATCTTAAAGTCAAATTCTGGAATTCAATTATCTGACTTAAAAATACAGTCTGGACTGAGTAATAAAGGCTGGGACAAGGGCATCAAAGGACTGACTTCAAAAGAGCTTGCAAAAGTTTATAAGACTGATGACGTCTTGGTTGTTGACTTTTTAGGCTAAGCTATTTATAGGTTATAAAGTAGTATTTGTTTTTTTAGTGAAAGAATTATTCTATATTCACTCTTTATTTCACAAACTAAAATATCAAATCTATGAAAAAGTTCTTTTCATTATCTCTTTTGTTAGTTGCACTCGTATCTTTTGAGTCTTGTATCAGTATAAAATTAACCTCAAAAAAGAAGGCCGCTAAAGCTGCTCAAGTGGCTAAAAAACCAGATCCAAAACCTAAAAAGGGTGACATTCAACCCTATGAAAAGGTGATTACCAAGGATGCAAAATCAGACGAAGGGCTTTTTACAGTCCATAAAATTGACGACAGCTTTTTTTATGAAATCCCGGACAGCCTTTTTAATAAAGAAATGTTGATGGTGACTCGAATTGCCAAAACTGCTTCGGGTCTTGGATTCGGAGGTGGAAAACAAAACACACAAGTCCTAAGATGGCAAAAGAAAGACAAAAAGGTTGTTTTAAGAGTCGTTTCTTATGAGGTATTTGCAGCCGACTCCTTACCTGTCCATGAGGCCGTTGTAAATTCTAATTTTGAACCTGTTTTATATACCTTTCCCATAAAAGCGTTTAGTGCCGACTCTACCGCTACGTTGATAGAAGTGACGGATTTATTTAACAAAGATGTCAAAGCATTGGGACTGCCATCTCGATCTAGAAAACGCTATAAAGTATCTCGTCTGGAGAGCGAAAAATCGTTTATTGAAAGTGTCAAAAGTTATCCTGAAAATATTGAAGCTCGTCACGTAAAAACCTATGCAGCTTCAGAAGCACCATCAAACTCAAGTACAGGAACAATTTCTATAGAGATTAACAATTCTATGATTTTATTACCCAAAAACCCTATGAAACGTCGCTATTTTGATGAGCGTGTTGGTTGGTTTGCAAGGGGTCAGGTGGATTATGGCTTGGAGGATCACCGCAGTAAAGAAGTGACATTTTTGGACCGTTGGAGACTGGAAGTCAAAGAGGAAGATATAGAGAAATTTAAAGCAGGTGAACTTGTAGAACCTAAAAAGCAAATTGTATATTATGTAGATCGTGCGACTCCTGAAAAATGGCGTAAATATATCAAACAAGGAATCGAAGATTGGCAAGTCGCTTTTGAAGCCGCTGGTTTTAAAAATGCTATTATTGCAGCCGACCCACCAACCCCAGAAGAAGATCCTGAATGGAGTCCTGAAGATGTGCGTTATTCAGTGGTTCGATACCTCGCTTCTCCAATTCCGAATGCGAATGGGCCTCATGTAAGTGACCCTCGAACGGGAGAAATTTTAGAAAGTGATATCAATTGGTACCACAACGTGATGACTTTATTAAGACGCTGGTTTTTTGTGCAAACCGCTGCCATCAATCCCGAGGCACGCATGCCAGAATTTAAAGAGGAAGTTATGGGGCGTTTGATCCGATTTGTATCGGCTCACGAAGTAGGACATACCTTAGGGTTGCCTCATAATATGGGAAGCAGTTCTGCTTATAAAGTCGAAGATTTACGTGATGCAGCCTTCACTCAAAAATACGGAACGGCTCCATCTATTATGGACTATGCGCGTTTTAATTACGTGGCTCAACCTGAAGATACAGGGGTTGCCTTAATGCCAAATATTGGTGTCTATGATAAATATGCCATTGCTTGGGGCTATAAACCCATTCTAAATACGACTGCCGAAGCAGAAAAAGAAATTCTTAACAGTTGGATTTTGGAGCATGCTGGCGATCCAATGTACCGTTTTGGGCATCAACAAGTGGGAGATGTCGTAGATCCAAGTTCACAAACAGAAGATCTTGGAGATGATGCTATTTTAGCAAGTACGTATGGGATCAAAAACTTAAAACGAATTGTCCCAAACCTTATCGAATGGACTACCGAATCTGGGAAAGATTATTCTGATTTGAATGACATGTACGGACAGTTATTATCTCAATTTAGTCGTTATATGGGGCATGTTGCCAATAATATAGGGGGTGTTTACGAGCATTACAAAACAGCCGATCAGGAAGGTGCGGTATATACTTATGTAGATAAGAAACATCAAAAAAATGCTTTAGAGTTTATAAACGCACAAGTATTTAAAACACCGCAATGGCTTTTAGATCCTGCAATTTTTGAGCGTATCGAATATTCAGGTTCTGTGGAGCGGATCCGAAGACTGCAAGAACGTAGTTTGAAAACAATTTTGAGCTTAGGGAAAATGGCGCGTATGATCGAAAATGAAACTATGAATGGCTATGAGGCGTATTCTCTACGAAGTATGACTCGAGATTTGAGAACAGGCATTTGGAGTGAGTTGTACTCTGGACGTAAAATTGATACTTACAGGCGAAATTTGCAAAGGGCTCATATCGACCGATTGGCGTATTTGATGACTGCAGAAAACCAAAGTAAAAGAGAAGGAAGTGATTATGTAAAATCGACAGCAGTTAATACAAGTCAATCTGATATTCGTGCGATTGTAAGAGCAGAATTAAAAACTTTGAGAAACCTTATTAACTCCAGTATTTCAAAAACATCGAATAGTATGAATAAGATTCACCTTCGAGATGCTGTAGAACGGATTAATTTAATTTTAGACCCTAAATAATATAACTCTATTTTTAATCAAACAAAAAAACTGAACACTATGAAACCATTTATTTTAGTTGCCTTTATCTTTATTGGAATGATGAGCTTTGCTCAACCCTCAAAAAGAGGACATGATATGTCTCCTCCGATGGATAAAATGGCAAATATGTCTGCAGAAAATATCGCTACTTTAATGTCAAAAAAGATGACTTTACAGTTAGATTTATCGGAAAATCAACAAGCGGAAATCTATGAATTGATTTTAGAAACCACTGTTAAAAAGAGAGCACAAAGAGCGAACCGTCCAGAAGGAAAGCCGAGTAAAGAACAGCATTTTGAGATGCAAAACAAGATGCTTGACGACAAAATTGCTTTTAACAAGTCTATCAAGGCAATCTTAAATGATGCGCAATACACCCTTTGGAAACAACAAACCCAAAAGAAAAAGAAGAAAAAAAAGAAAAAACTGAAACACTAATAAATTGAATTCAGAAAAAAGCCCAAACATAAGTTTGGGCTTTTTTATTTATGAAGGTTTGATGTTATTTTCAAAGCGGTTGTGAATCCATAAAATGAGGAGTCCAAAGCCAATAGAACTAATTATTAAACAGTTATTAAGCAATCCATCTACCGAAAAAGATAAGCGAATGAGGATGGTTGAAATGATGAATCCTGAATTTCTTATCACTTTATGAAATTGATCGGTATAGAAAAATGAAAAGAGTAATAGGAATACATCAACAATAATTAAGATTGCAAAGAACTCGTCAAAGAAAACACTGTTGATGTCTTTCAAAGCTAAAGATAAATTTTCAGGGGTGTGTTGAAAAATCCAGGTTCCAAAAGTAAGGAGTCCAATCCCAATAAAGATGGGTACTAAAATCGAGGCCATAGACTTTTTGATGGCTATAAATTGTTCTATTTGAAGTGGTTCTAAGGATTTAGAGTTGTTAGGGGTCTGAAGTTTTTGGCGTTCTAAAGAGAATAAATAAATCATAAAAAACAACAGTAATGCAGTGATAATATCATAAGTAAAATTAAGATCGTTTTTAATATCGAACCAATCTGAATTAAGTTCTAAATTAGCTAAATCTTTAAAAATACGTCGGATAACAATCAGTGTAATAATTTCATATTGCTTTCCGATATAGGTGGTGATGGACCGCGGTAAATAAAAAATCAACAGATATACTTCGTAAATTAAAATAAATGAAAAGGGGGTGTAAATCGCTGCAATTGGAGATTCAAATAAATTGAGACCTTCAGGAATAGTGATCAACTGATTATTTACCAAATAAATAGTAATAAGGTGGGCTAAAAAACTGATGATCGAAACAATAAGAATCACCCGTTCAACTTTGTTTTTTACAGCTTCAGATAATATCGAATTATAAATAAATGTATTAAATTTTGAAATCATTCAGTTTAATTTTAAATTGGTTAAGCGTAGAAAGGAATCTAAATTTACAAAAAAAAACTAACATGAGCATCAGTTAGTTTAAAATCAACGACTTAAAGGCGTCCATTTTTCTGGATTTGAAATAAAAAGATTAAGCTATGTTGCGTTTCTTGTGAATGGCATCCACACAATTAATCCCATCGATGGCAGCAGAAATAATACCCCCCGCATAGCCTGCGCCTTCGCCACAAGGGTACAATCCTTTGACGTGCACGTGCTCTAAGGTTTCTGAATTTCGAGGGATGGATATAGGAGAGGATGTCCGACTTTCTGGGGCATGCAATACAGCTTCATTGGTGTAATAGCCCTTCATTTTTTTTCCATATACAGAAAATGCTTTTCGCAAACGTTTAGAAATCATTGGAGGCAAGACTGTATTTAAGTCAACTGAAACAATGCCCGGTTGGTAGGATGTTTTTGGGAAGTCTTTAGATTTCTTCCCTTCCATAAAATCAATCATACGTTGGGCGGGCACTTGCTGTGTTTTACCAGCAACTTCCCAACAATTGCGTTCTACTTTTTTCTGAAAATCAAGACATACAAAAGGATCGTCCGATGAATAGTTTGGCAAATCTTTAGGTTCTAAACTCACTACAATTCCGGAGTTTGCATAGGGGTTATTTCGTTTGCTTGGACTCCATCCATTGGTCACTACTTCTTCTTGAGATGTGGCACAGGGGGCAATAATCCCACCCGGACACATACAAAAGGAGTAAACTCCCATCCCATCAATTTGTTCTACTAAGCTGTAAGATGCGGGTGGCAAATACGGATTTTCATCAGCTTCGTGGTATTGAATTTTATCTATGAGGTTTTGAGGGTGCTCTACTCGCACTCCCAACGCGAATGCTTTGGATTTTAAATGAACCCCTCTTTTATGGAGCAAGTAAAATATATCTCTGGCTGAATGTCCTGTTGCTAAGACAACATTCTCAAAGGGTTTCCATGATTCGTCGTTAATTTTCAGAGCATTGATGGCATTGTCTTTAATTTGAATATCGGTCAGCTTGGCATTAAAATGCACCTCCCCCCCTGCTTCAATAATTGCTTCGCGCATGGCCGTAATAATGGCGGGTAATTTATTGGTTCCTATATGTGGATGGGCTTCGACCAGAATATCTTCAGAGGCTCCAAAATGGACAAACCATTCGAGAGCTTTTAAAACATTTCCACGTTTTTTGGAGCGTGTATATAATTTTCCATCAGAGTAGGTTCCTGCTCCGCCTTCACCAAAACAATAATTGGATTCTGGATTCACGGTTTGTTCTTTATTGATGGCTGCTAAATCGCGACGTCTAGCACGCACATCTTTTCCACGTTCAAATACAATGGGTTTCAAGCCCGCTTCAATGGCACGCAACCCAGCATACAGTCCTGCGGGTCCTGCGCCTATGATAGCAATTTCTGGTTTTGAATGTACGTCTTGTGGTACAAAGGAATTAGGTTGTGTTCGTGTTTCACCAAGCAACCAAAATTCAATTTGTAAGTTGAGTTTAATCGATGCATTTCGGGCGTCGATAGATCGTTTTCGAATGCGCCAATCACTGATCTCTGCACTCTGAAGTTTGGCCTTAAAAAGACTTGATTTTAATATAAAATCGGTGTCTTTTTGTTGGGCTGGTTTTATGGCAATTTGTACTAATATACTCATCGTAGCAAAGGTAATTAAAGTTAATTGAAACTACGATCTTTAAAAATAGTTCTTAAAAAAAGGGTTGGTTTTATGACAAAAAAAATAGAACAAAACAAAAATATATAATACCTTGCAGTCCCAGGTCGATTATAAAAATAATACAATTCATATGAATGCAATTTTTGAGACCTGGCATTGGTCTGTTTCCGGCTTATTGATAGCCCTGGTTATGTTTTTACTCCTCATGGTTGGAAAAAATTTTGGGATGTCTTCTAACTTAAGAACCTTTTGTACCCTTTGTGGTGCTGATAAGCGTTCCGATTTCTTCAAATTTGATTGGAAGTCTCAACAATGGAATTTAATTGTTGTCTTGGGGGCCATTATTGGAGGTTATATTGGCTCTGAGTTTCTATCAACTGACTTGGCGGTTGCCATCCATCCAGAAACTATAGAACAGCTGAACTCACTTGGATTTAAAAGTGCGGGTACGAGCTACCTCCCAAATGAACTTTTTGATAGTGCAGTATTTTCAGACTTGAAAGGCTTAGCTATTTTGAGCATTGGAGGTTTATTCATTGGATTTGGTTCACGTTATGCAGGAGGCTGCACTTCTGGACATGCTATTTCGGGGTTAAGCAACCTTCAATGGCCATCGTTAGTTGCAGTTGTAGGGTTTTTTATTGGAGGTCTTAAAATGGTTCATTTTATTTTTCCCTTAATTTTTTAGTAGTTATGAGAACACTTATTTATCTTTTTATTGGCATTCTTTTTGGAATTACACTGTTTAAATCAGAAGCCGCCTCATGGTTTCGAATCTATGAAATGTTTCGTTTTGAATCCTTTCATATGTATGGCATCATTGGTACTGCCGTAGGTATGGGAGTTCTGATTATACAAACTATTAAACGGTTTAAAATAACCTCTTTTTATGGAGATTCAATTGTGTTTACTCCCAAAAATAAAAGTGTGAGCCGTTACCTTTTTGGCGGTCTCATTTTTGGATTGGGATGGGCCTTAGCAGGAGCTTGCCCAGGACCAATGTTTACATTGTTTGGTGCTGGATTTACCCCTATTTTAGTGGTAATCTTAGCGTCCATTTTTGGGACGTTTTTATACGGACTTGTTAAGGATAAACTACCCCATTAATCTTTTTAAAAACTAAAAAAAAATCTTGAAACAAACTATCCTCGAGGCAGAACCTTAGAGGTCTTTAATTGGTTGTTTTGATGGACTGAAATGCGAAAAATGGACAATTTTTAAGAAAAATATGAGTTGTATTATTGTTATTTTTTGTTAAATTATATTTATTAATTTTATGTAATTACTAAAAATTAGTCTAATTCTGGAGCTTTTATCAAAAAAAAACAATAATTTTTTTTAATAATTAAAAGTATTTTAGAGTACCTTTGGCAAAATTATGAAAACAGTAGAACATACATGTGCGATTGCATATTCCATTAATCTTTTGGGAGATAAATGGTCTCTTTTGATATTAAGAGACGTTATTTTGCACAAAAAATCTAAGTTCAAAGAGTTTTTAAATTCTAAAGAAAAAATAGCGACTAATATCCTGACTAATCGATTAAAATTTTTAGTTGAAGAAGGGTTTCTCGAACTCTTAGATCCAGAGGGTTTTAAAAAAAATAAACAATATTTGGCAACAGAAAGAGCCTTCTCGGCCTTGCCCATTATTATGGAGTTGTATTTATTTTCTATTGACTCTATTGAGGAATCTGTTTTGAATGCTTCTCAGATTAAAATCAAAAAACAAATCACTACCAATCGTAAAGGCTTTGAGAGCCAAAGAAAAAAGGAGTATCTTGAGTTTGTTGAGTCGCTTAAAACAGTTAACCATTAACAATTGCAGCTTTTAGAACGGAGCCGTTTCAAAGAAATGTAATGAAAAAATTAGTTCTAGTATTTATATTTTTTTCAACTCTGAATTCTTGCTCAACGTTCAAATCAGGTCTCACTATTCCTGCGAATCAAACTTTTTTGTTGGGTGAATTTAATGACAAAAATTATTCTGCCGAGTTGACTAATAAATCAAACTTAACGATCATAGTTAAAATGGCAGACAAAGAATCTGGAGAGGTAATACAAAGTTTTGGATTGACTCCTAAAGGCAAAACAAAGGTGTATGTCACTAAGGTCGAAACGGTCTATTTCGAGAATGACAATGGTTCTGATGTCAGAATTGATGTTGTCCTAAGCAAAGGTGTTGAAGGAATGCTATATATTAACAATAAATAAATAGGTTACACTATGTAATAGTATAACCGTTTTATTGTTTTAGTAGTCCCAATTGACTTGATTTCGAAACAAAATTTAGCTTTATTATCTCAAATTACTAAAGTCTAAAAGACCAATGAAATAAAATCTGAAGCTTTTAAGTCTATAAAAAACTGCAACTCTATATTTTCAATAGTATTGAGTTTAAAATCAATGGAATCTGTCGCATCCAAAGCGGTTATGTCCACAACCATTTTTTGGTTTGATACCATTCTTTGAAAGGTGATTGTGTTGATCGTTTTTAGGACTCTCGCATTGGTTACAAACTTTAAATTCAGCTCGACTTCTTCGATGGGTTTATTGAATTTTAAACGGATCGATTGGTTCTCGGACAAACATAAGAAACCAATAGAATCCTCGTGTTTTAATTGAATTTTATCAATAAAATTATCGGGAGAAAACTTTTGTAAACTTTCGATTTTTTGAACCGATATGTCCCGATCCGATTGATCGCTAAAGGATTTTAAGACCTTGTTTTTGGCTATCTTGTTTTTTACTTTGTCTAATTTGTTTTTTAAATTCGTAGTTTCTTCAAGACTAATGAGTCCTACAGCACACTGGGTGTTGTTATTAAATTTGGCTACAAAATCAAATTCCATCGATTTAGAGCCGATGTTTTTCTTTTTTAAATCGAAAAATAATTTACAAAAATCATCATAATCTTCGGAATTTGTACGCGTGTAAATGGCAAAAGATTCCTCTACATTAATGATTCCATTTCCTGAGTCTTTTAACGAGATAAGACTTAAAGTTTCCGTAGATCCATGCATGTCTGACACAGAATACCCTTGGGATGTTGGACTCGGTAATTTTAGATAATAAGGAAAAATAATGGAATCGGATACCTGAATAACGCCAGAGTAACTTTGAGCCTGAGAGAAATTTACTAGGAATAAAAAAACCAGAAATAGAACTATTTCTGGTTTTTTAAAAGTAATATTTATTACCATCCTGGTCCAAGATCGCCGACGCAAATTCTAACGAAATCAATTAACGTCCAAACACCAAGGCCTCCAAAAGTTACTAATTGTACTACACCTTGCCAAACATCTCCTAGGTAAAATCTGTGTATACCAATATATCCTAAGAAGAAACAAATTAACAAAGTAGCTACTTGTGTTTTTCCGCCATATGCATCAGAATTTGAAATAGTGGCTTCAATGACTTCGTTCCCCTCAACAACTGTTTTTGTCACAGGAAAGTGAGCAAATGACATGGTACTGAATAGCATAAATGCTATCAAAAAAATTGTGTTTTTCATTTTAGTTTAAATTAGTTAATATTTTATAAAACTACACTTATTATTTTATTATTGCAATTTACCATAGATAAAAATCTAAATTTTAAAAATTAGATTTGAAAATCTCCATGAATTATAGAGTTAGAGGATGTTTTCAAGGAACAAATGAAACTAACGCTTATGAACAAAGTTTTAAGATCTATAATAATCAAACAATACTTAAAAAAACTTTAGTAATATATGGGTGTCTTTAGAACATGAGACTAAATTATCACTTCGAAATTACTGTTTCTAGAGGGGATAGTCATAGACCCTGAAGACAGGACATATAAAACCTCAAAACTCAACCCAATATTTGGGTTAATTCATCTATTTGCAGGGGGTAATGATAATAGAAATAAAAAACGGACCGGTAAAATACCGATCCGTCTTGTGTAGTAGTCACTATTGACCTGTTTTCGAGAAAAAAATTACGCTTTATTAATTTTTTATTAATTCATTTTAAATAACAAAAAAAAAACTTTACTTTTGATTATTAAAGGTAATTAAAATGCTAATTAAATTATCAAACATCTCACATAACGGTTTATGGTTAATAATTGTTTTAGCCTTTAATTTTTTGTACTCTCAAAACAATCAATCTTTTTCTAACAAAAAACTAATAAAAGCTTCTGATGATTACATTGGATTTTACCAAAAATACATCAGTGGGATTCGTGGTCAAAGCTGTCCAATGTATCCAAGTTGTTCGAGATATGGAACAGAATCATTTAGAAATAATAATTTTTATTCTGCTTTTCTATCCACCTCTGATAGGCTAGTCAGATGTGGACATGATTATGAAAATTATTCGTTTACACTTTCCAATGATGGAATTAAAATTCTAGATATTCCTGAAAATTCCACTAAATATATATTTTCTGATTTAGTGTACAAAAGAGAACGAAATACATTTGCCTATGGAGATAATTTTAGAGACAACACTAATTTAAAATTTATAAAAAAATTAATAAACGAAGGGTATAAAAGAGAAGCTATTCTTGAGATTAATAGGGTTGAGGTTTTAGAGGGTGATCTTTCAAAAGAATTGTTTTTAAATAAAATATTAGTTCTTAATGCCCTTGGTGATTATGAAAAAGCAATTTTTGAATTAGAAAAATCTAATAATTTAAATTTTCTTGAAAATCCCGAAATTTTACTACAAATAGCTGAATCCTATAATAAATTGGAAAATTTTAATACCGCTTTGAGTTACGTGAACAAAGGTCTAGATCTTACCGAAAACTCTTATGAAACAAATGATAAATTTTTAAAATTTCAAGGGGTATTATATGCAATGGAAAATGACTGGGTTTTGGCAAAATCATCATTTCTTAAAATGAACGACATAAATCAATCACAAAAATTTTTAAAAATCATAGAATCAAAAGATCTTGTACAGTTTAAAAATCCAAAGACTGCACTTTTTTTGTCAGTAATCCCTGGTGCTGGATACTATTACACTGGATATAAACAAACTGCACTGAGCTCTTTTTTGTTAAATGGTTTGTTAGCTTATGCAACTATATCGAATATAAAAAATGATAATTCTGGAATGGCAATTTTGACTGGAGTTTTTAGTTTGTCATTCTATATATCGAACATACAAGGAGCATTTAAAAGTGCCAAAAAATACAATTCAAATCAAGAAAACCTACTTAAGCAAAAACTAAACCATAGAATAAATTTTATTAACAATTAAAAACAAAAATTATGAGAATTTTCAAAAAAAAACCAATTTTTAAATCACTAGCTGTAATGCTATCTCTAGCTGTGTTAAACTTGTCATTTGCATCTGCGCCAGTTGAACAAGTGGTAGTATTAAAAGCAGGTACAGTAATTCCTTTAGAGACTATAAATGTTATAAAGTCGGACAACGCAACAGTTGGACGAACTATAGATTTAAGAGTAACTAGAGATGTTGAAGTAGATGGACAAACTGTAATTCCAGCCGGATCGATTGCTAAGGGGCAAGTTACAAGATCACAAAAAGCCAAAGGTTTGGGGAAAGCTGGTTTTTTAGAAATACAGATTAAATCAGTCACTGCTGTAGATGGACAAGAAGTTTATTTAGCAGGTGGAAACGTAAATGAGGAAGGAGATGACAGAGCTACATTAGCAATTGTTTTGGGAATATTTGTTTGTATTTTGTTTCTTTTTATGAAAGGAAAAAATGCCGAAATCCCACCTGGATTGTCTTTTGATTCGAATGTTGCAAGTACAATCAATATTCAGGTATAAAAAACTGCATTAATCTTACTAGGTTTAGAGGGGGATTGACATCCCCCTTTTTGTTTATTTTTAAATTTTCAGATATTTTGTATAGATTAATTTTTTTAGGATTATTTTTTTGTATGTTTTTTGATGCTTATGGATTTCAAATTCATCAGAGCAATAAATTCCTTAAAAATGACACAATAATAAATTGTAAATTTTTAAAAAAACAAGAGTTTTTAGAATATAATATAAAAGTAGGTTTAGTTACAGTAGGAAAAGTAAATTTCAGGAAATCCTTTTGTGAAGATTCAAAATTGATCAATGCTGAGATCGTAGGTTATACCAAAGGACTTGGAAAATTGTTTTTTGATTTAAATGTTAATTATGAAAGTTATTTTATGGATCAAGAATACACTCCTATTAAATTTATAAAATCCATTTACGAAAATGGAAACAAAAAGCAAGAAGAAATATATTTTAACAATAAATTAAAAAAAGCAAATTACCATAAAACAAATGATCCACAAGGAAAGGTTTTTTTCTATAAAAATAAGCTATTTGATCTTGTTTCTGCAATATATTTATTTAGATCAAAAACTTATAATATTAACAAGCACACTACAAAACTTCAAATCCCCTATCTTCATAATGGGAATGGCATAAAAAAACTAAGATTTGATTATGTAGGAATTGATACGATCAAAATCTCTAAAACTCTTATTAAAACAAAAAAATTTTCATGCAATTTTTATTCAAAGAACAAATTATTTCAAAATAAAAATGAAGTTTATTTTTGGGTTTCTGATGATAAATATAACATACCAATTATAATAGAAACAAGAACAAAACTATCAAAAATAAAAATTGAGTTAATAAACTATACCGATAAATTTTAAAATAATTTAATTGAAAATACCAATTATTTTTTCTTTACAAACAACTTCCTACAAGACTTTTAGATTTAATAACTCTTTTCCCATTTAAAAAAAATGTTTTTTATTTTAATGAATATTTATTACAATTAGTTTTCATCAAGATTAAATAAATTACGAAAAACAAACTTTGTGTATTTCAGCCAAACTCCTTAGTATTATCTTTTGCTCAGCAATGTTTTTAGGACTTAGATTCAATTCCTTTTAATAAAAGTAGAGCAATTTAAACCCAAAATCAGAAATTTCTGACTTTAAAAGCGATAATGGCCAAAAATTGCAGATAAAACTCCAAAAACGCTTTTTAGTATATATAAGCCATTGTAGCTTTGAATATCCTTTAAAATAAAAACACCTTGGAAAGGGTGTTAAAAATAAAAGGGTTTTCGTTAACCAGATGTTAACATACTGGTTAACAACTACTTAATTATGAAGGAGGTGTTTCGATGACTCCTTGGTTACTAATTTGTAGTTAACAGTAAATTGTATGATTAGTGGCAGATTGCGTGGTAGTTTCCTATCACACCGCTACGCAGTTTGAGCGGACTACAAACCTTGATATTTACTACTTTCCCTTCCATTACTTATGCAAAATGTTATATGCTGGGTTTTGATTCACTATTTGTTAATTTATAAGTTATTATTCAGAAAGTGTGCCATTAGAAAATCTTTTCAAAAGATCCTTATTTGTTATGGTCATATATTCAACAATAGTTTCATAAGGATTTCCATTAATGTCTAAAAGTCCTTGTTTCAAAACATCGCCTGCTCCTCTGCTAATG
>Ga0206127_1002014_pt1 | contig 20994 bp, 20 predicted proteins | sample Helgoland_Spring_6_FD_148646 | JGI IMG/M metagenome (GOLD analysis project Ga0206127, IMG submission 148646) | Pelagic subsurface seawater microbial communities from Kabeltonne, Helgoland, North Sea - Helgoland_Spring_Bloom_20160419_1 | ecosystem: Environmental > Aquatic > Marine > Epipelagic ...
TTAGGGTCAATACCTCGGCACAGAGTACGTCGCGCATCAGGCCACCAAAGGTCGCTGTCATCACACCCATGACTACAGCAATCATCGGCGGTACCTCATGAGCCATTGCCGCCTGTGCTCCCATAACGGCAAACACCGCCAGCCCGATAGCATCGGTCCATAGAATCCAGGCGTCACGTTTGCGATACAGATCAACAGTAAAGTAGGTTAACGCGGAGGCGCCAATACAGATATAGACTGCCATTGGGTTGTGTACCCAACTTACTGGGGAGATGCCCAATAATAAATCTCGCAGGGTGCCGCCACCGACGCCGGTAACGGTGCCAACTAAAATAAAGCCCAGAATATCCATGCGCTTTTCAGCGGCGAATAATGCCCCTGACACCGCAAAGACTACGGTGCCGATTATGGAAAATGCGTAGAGCAGTTGATCCAGTGAGGTCATTGAGGTCATTGAGGGTTTGGCTCCAACTCTGGGTTAGCGCGGTTGCATGCGCACGCCGCCATCGAGACGGATAGTTTCGCCGTTCAGGTAGCTGTTCTCAACCATATGCACCACTAACTGACCAAACTCGGCCGGTTCGCCTAGGCGCTTAGGAAAAGGAATATTGGAGATGATGCCGTCTTGAACGGGCTGGGGCATGCTCATCATTAGTGGCGTTGCCATGACGCCGGGGGCGATGGTGTTGACGCGGATACCCTGGCTGGCTAGGTCGCGGGCCATGGGCAGGGTCATGCCGACTATGCCGCCTTTGGTGGCTGAGTAGGCTACCTGTCCCATCTGGCCGTCAAAGGCGGCGATGGAGGCGGTGTTGATGATAATGCCTTTTTCGGTTTTTTCATCGGGTTCATTGCGGGCCATGGCAGCGGCGGCGCAGCGTGAGATATTGAAGGTGCCGATTAGGTTTACTTCGATGACTTTGCGGTAGTGATCTAGGTTGTGGGGGCCGCCATCGCGATTAATGGTTTTTTCGGCTATGCCTATGCCAGCGCAGTTGACGCAGATGTCGACGCGACCAAGGTCTGCAAGAATAGTTTCGAAGGCGGCTTCTACATCTGGGCCACTGGAGACATTGAGCTGAAGAAAGCGCGCCTGGCTCTCACCCAGTTCTGCCACTGCGGTGTTGCCGGCTTCTGCGTTCATGTCGATGATGACGACTTTGGCGCCGCCATCCACTAGTGCCTGTGCCGCTGCGCGACCTAAACCGGATCCTGCGCCTGTGACTACTGCAACTTTATTGTTTAGATTCATGCTTAACCCCTAGAGTATTAGTCTGACGTTTAGGTCAGTTCAAAATCGTAAGTGTGGAACAGATACTGAATGTTTATTTTGCCGCTTGCTGAACCAGTACAAAGGGCGGAATAACCAGTGCCCAGAGTTCTTGGTTGTTTTCGTACCAGTCCGTTGCCTGTTGATCGCTGATCTCAAATAGGCTGCTATCCGCCAACCACTGCTGAATCTGCGTGGCGTTATCGCGGTTGAATTCTATAGCGACTTTAATCAGGTCGGCGTCGGCTGCTATGCCCAAGACATTGCCCGCGGCATAGTGGGTTTGCAGGTCATGCCAGGCTATTTTTGCGGTTTCGCTGTTTAGGCGGGCAATTAATTCTTGTTCTTCGGTTTGCTGCTCTAAAATCGGCTGCTCTGAAGTGTTCTGATCGGCCATGACTCAACCCATCCAGTTGCAGAAATTGCGCAGCAATTGCAGACCTGCGTCGGCACTTTTTTCTGGATGGAATTGCACGGCGAAGAGGTTTTTATGACTTAAGGCTGCGGCAAAATTCGGCCCGTAGTTACAGCGCCCGGCAATATAGCTTGGATCGGCTGGTGCAACATAGTAGCTGTGGACAAAGTAGAAGCGGCTGTTCTGTTCGATGCCCTGCCACAAGGGATGATCAATACTCTGTTCAACATGGTTCCAGCCCATATGGGGAACTTTAAGTCTGGCGCCCTGGTCGTCGACTAGATTGTCGCCAAAGAATTTGACTTCGCCGGGCAATAAACCGAGGCAGTCTACACCGCCATTTTCTTCACTGCGCTGCATCAGGGCTTGCATGCCGACACAGATGGCCAAAACCGGTTTGGTTTTCATCGCTTGATTGACTACGTCGCCGACATTAAGTCGATTGATTTCGCCCATGCAGTCGCGGATGGCGCCAACGCCAGGGAAAACTACGCGATCGGCGTCTTCGACAACTTTGGGGTCGGCGGTAATCGAGACTTTGGCGCCTGGGCAGACGTGCTCAAGGGCTTTGGCGACGGAATGGAGGTTGCCCATTCCGTAGTCGATGACGGCTATATGGCTGCGAAAATCACTCATAGGGTTTCTTCGTGTAAGGCAAACAAATCAAAGGGTACGCTAGAACAAGTACTCTCTATTTAGAGAGTACCCTTTGTAGATGGCATAACACCGGCCATGCGCGGATCAGCAGAGGCGGCGACTCTAAGGGCGCGACCAAAGGCTTTAAAGATGGTCTCGACCTGGTGGTGGGCATTGGCGCCGCGCAGGTTGTCGATGTGCATTGAAACCAGTGCGTGATTGACAAAGCCCTGGAAAAATTCACGGGTCAGGTCGACGTCAAAGGTGCCGACGTGACTGCGGACAAAATCGGCTTTCATGATCAGGCCTGGGCGTCCGGAAAAGTCCATAACAACACGCGACATGGCTTCGTCCAGTGGCACATAGGCGTGGCCATAACGGGTCAGGCCTTTTTTGTCGCCAATGGCTTCAGCAACGGCCATACCCAAGGTGATGCCGATATCTTCAACCGTGTGGTGATCGTCGATGTGCGTGTCACCCACTGCTTGAATATCCAGATCCACTAAACCGTGGCGCGCGATCTGATCGAGCATGTGGTTTAGAAATGGCACTGGGGTATTAAAGTTTGCGATACCGGTTCCATCCAGATTCACGGTTACGGTGATCTGTGATTCAAGTGTATTGCGTGTCACTGTCGCGATGCGATCAGCCATGATGTTCTCCAGCAGTGGTGTATTTTAACGATCTCAATTAGAGCGGCATTATAACCGCAATTTAAAGGTATTTTCGAAACAATTAGCTGATGCAATTCGACCCATGGGTTTGGTCTTAAAAATGTTAAATGGTTGGTCGCGAATACCATGCGCCAGGCTTTCCGCTTAGGCTCTGTAGTGGTATCGGCGCAGAGTCATATCGACGGCTGTAGTGAACGCCAAAAATCAGTAGGTTAAATCGCCGGTTCATTTAATTTATTGACCAATGATGAAGGCCATAGTTGGCGCAGATCCAAGCCAGGGAGAATCAATTAGAGAGGGATGGCTACAGCAGAGTGGATGGATCCCTGGCCTATCAACAGGAGACCTGATTGGTGTTTCTCAAAGGTCGACATCTGACCAACCAAAGTATTCGCAATGGCAGATCCTTTTTGCGCGATATTGCCCCTGAACCGAGACGTAATGCGACCCTTGGGGTAAGATACCGCCTTCGATCACGACAGTAAAAAACAGAGGTTATTGTGGGAACGATTATCAAATGGATTCTGAGATCAGGCTTATCGCTACTGGCGCTTATTGCTATAGCCATGGCTTATCTGGTTTTGGCTGTCGACCCCAATGACTTTAAACCCGAGATAAAATCTGCCGCCGCCAGCCAAGGTATTGAGCTGACTCTGGATGGCAATTTAAGCTGGCAGTTTTTACCTCAAATCGGCGTGGTCGTGGAGCAGGTTGAGTTCGCTCATGGCTCTGTTGCCTCGGGCAAGATTGGCGAGCTATCACTGGCGGTAAGCTGGAGCGAACTATTTAATATTGATCTGTCGGGCAAGCAGCTGCCGGTGGGTTCAGTTGCCATTAGCGACGGGACGATTATGCTTGCCGAGCTGGCCCCCAACACATTTCCCATTCAACTGAAGCGATTCAATGCCAGAGTTAATAACTTCTCTCTGGCAGGAGACTCCTTTCCCATCAGCGCATCGGCAGAGATATTCTCTGGACTTGCGCTGGATCTGGAGGCTGTTGTCGCCTTGCAGGTGAATACTAGTGCCGCCGCCATAGAAAAAATCACTGTCAGCGATCTTAAGACCTCAATTGGCAATATGCAGGTCAGCGGACAATTTTATGCCGAGAGCAACTTTGCCACCGCTCAGGGTAGCCTGCGCAGCAATAGTTTTAATCTTCAAAAGTTGGTCACCAGCATCAGCAGAAGCTTTCCCGCGGTCAAACTGTCAGCCATGGCATCCGAAGACGCCCTCAGCGCAGTGAGCTGGAACAGTAGTTTTAATACCGATATGAATGGCCTTTCTACTTTTAACACAGAGCTCGAACTAGACAGCCAAGTTCTGAGCATCGCCAGTAAAGTTGATCACAGCATCAACAATCTATTTATGCGCGTCACCGGCGATCAGTTTGATGTCAGCGACTATCTGGCCGCCGACAGCAATAATAGCGACCAAAACGGCGCTCTATTTGCCCCTCTCGCGGTGCCCTTTGCGCTGTGGCTGGGACGCAGCCAGATGGAACTGTCGTTGGGCAAGCTAAAGCTCCCAGACTTCGATGCCGACAATATCTATATCAATCTATTTGGCAATCAGAAGGTGCTGCGCCTCAGCTCATTTAACAGCGATATCTTTGGCGGTCAGGTGAATGCCACTGGACGTCTGGATATGCGTTCAACAGCGCCAAACTTTAACCTGCAAGCCTCCCTCACCAATATAGATCTTGAGGCAGCACTGCCGAGTATTGCTGACAGCAGCGATATCACGGGTTTGCTGAGTCTTGAAGCCTCCATTGAAGGCGCTGGCAACAATGTCGATGAGATTACCTCGACACTGCGCGGCGGCGGTGACATTACGGTGGTGGATCCACGCTATGCTGCAATTAACGCGGAAGAGATGTTCTGCAATGCCGCGGCGTTGTTTGGCGGCAGTGACAGCAATAGTAGCTGGCCCCAAGGCACCCAATTTAAAACCCTCACCGGCTCCTTTCAGCTCAATGATGGCAAACTGCTGTTTAAAGATATGAACAGCGCCACCGGCAATCTTTCGATTAAATCCCGTGGCACAGTAGAGCTAGCGCAACAGCGCTTTAAGATTATTGCCGACACCAGAGTTAATGGCAGCAAAACTAGCGCCTCCGGCTGTTCGGTTAATAAGCGCCTGCAAAACCGCAGCCTGCCCTTCATTTGTACCGGCAGTTTTGATCAGGGCGGCAAAACCAGCTGCAAGCCAGATGACAATTTGATCAGAGACCTGCTTAAAGGCAGTGTCTACGAGCAGATTGGTGAGCAATTATTTAAAACCCCAGTAACCACTGATGGCGAGGAACAACCCCAGAGCGATCCTCTAAAAAGCTTGCTCAAAGGTATCTTCGACAAGAATCGATAATAGAGCGTTGTAAATAGAAAGCACTGTGAATAGAACGCGCTGAAAATAGAAAGCACTGTGAATAGAGAGCGCTGTAAGTAAAAAACGCTATAAATAGAGAGCCGCCAAAATATGCGCCCAGCGCAATTCCAAAAAGCCGTACTCGACTGGTTTGACCAATACGGTCGCACCAATCTGCCCTGGCAGCAGGATACTGGCGCCTATCCGGTGTGGGTCTCAGAGATCATGTTGCAGCAGACTCAGGTGGCCACAGTAATTCCCTACTTTGAGCGCTTTATGCAGAGCTTTCCAACGGTGCAAGACTTGGCCGCTGCGCCATTGGATGAAGTGCTGCACCACTGGACAGGCTTGGGCTATTACGCCAGGGCGCGAAATCTGCATAAAACTGCACAGCAGGTTGTCACTGAGCTCAGTGGACAGTTTCCGGATAATGTTACCCAGCTTATCGAGCTGCCGGGCATTGGTCGCTCCACCGCCGGCGCCATCAGCTCCATAGCCTTTAAAAACCAAGCCAGTATTCTCGACGGCAATGTTAAGCGAGTCTTGGCACGTTTTAGCGCCACCGAGGGCTGGCCAGGCAAGCGCGAAGTGGTTGAGAAGCTCTGGTTGATCGCCGAGACTTATACGCCTCTAGAGCGTATTGCTGACTACACGCAGGCGATGATGGATCTGGGGGCGACACTCTGCACCCGATCCTCGCCAAGCTGCAGTGAGTGCCCACTAATGGCCCACTGCACAGCCTATAAGCAGGGCAACCCAAAGGATTACCCGGGCAAGAAGGCAAAGAAGAAACTGCCGGTTAAAACGGCGTGTTTTCTGATGCTGCGCAATGAGCAGGGTGAGTTGCTGCTGGAGCAAAACCCGCCGGTGGGTCTCTGGGGTGGTCTGTGGATTTTTCCTCAGTGCGAAACTGAGATTGAGCTTGCTGCGCTGTATCTAAGGCTGGGGGTTAAAGTCGCCTCTGAGGAGATACTTGAAGTGAAGCGTCACACATTTAGCCATTTCCATCTCGACTATCAACCGGTTCAGGCAACAGTTGCCAGTGCTGAAATATCTCCGCTTCAGGTTGCCGAGTCGCCTAATCAAGTCTGGTATAACCCGCGAAATCCACTATCATTGGGTATGCCCGCACCGATCAAAGCGCTTTTCGCCGATATCGCCTAGAATTAATAGAAGACCCACTTTTTAAGACCCACATTCACATAGAGGTTAGTTATGGCTCGCACAGTATTATGCCGCAAGCTCAAGAAAGAACTCCCCGGCTTGGAATTGCCGCCCTTTCCCGGTAAAGCCGGAGAAGATATTTTTTATAATGTGTCCAAGCAGGCTTGGGCTGAGTGGATGACCCACCAGACCACATTAATCAATGAAAAGCATCTCAGCATGATGGATTTAACCGCTCGAACCTACCTCGCTGAACAGCGTCTAAAGTACTTTGCTGGAGAAGAATTCGATAAGGCTGACGGATACGTGCCACCGACCGAATAATCCCTTGACGAAGCGCAGTTCAGACGCTTTAATACGCGCCTCTCGAGATACGAGCAACATTGTCGAGACGCCCGGTTAGCTCAGTTGGTAGAGCAGAGGATTGAAAATCCTCGTGTCCTTGGTTCGATTCCGAGACCGGGCACCATATTTTAAAGAAGCCTCAGTTAACGCTGGGGCTTTTTTGGTTCTATAAGAAAGATATCGAACGTTAGATGGACTCGCGCTAAAGCGCTCGGGGTTGCACCCCGCCTTCGCGATGCGAATGCGCCCAAAATGCTGCGCATTTAGTCCGAGACCTATGGCGTACTTAATTATTTAGAAGTCTTAACTTATGCTGGGACTTTTTTGGTTCTATAAGGGAGACATCGAACGGTTAGATGGACTCGCGCTAAAGCGCTCGGGGTTGCACCCCGCCTTCGCGATGCGAATGCGCCCAAAATGCTGCGCATTTAGTCCGAGACCGGGCACCATAATTCAAAGAAGCCTCAGTTAACGCTGGGGCTTTTTTGGTTCTATAAGAAAGATATCGAACGTTAGATGGACTCGCGCTAAAGCGCTCGGGGTTGCACCCCGCCGACCCGAGCGAATGCGCCCAAAATGCTGCGCATTTAGTCCGAGACCTATGGCGTACTTATTTAGAAGCCTCAGGTCCAACAACTCCCGTCATCCTGAGAGAACGAAGTGAACCGAAGGATCTCCCTGTAGGATTGCAGCGTCAAACTGCGACCGCAGTACAGCATAGAGATCCCTCCACTGCGGTCGGGATGACAGGTTCGGTTGGGATGGTAGGTTCGGTTGGAGTGGCAGGTCCGGTTGAGATGGCAGGCTACGTTCGGGATGGTAGGTTCGGGATGGTAGGTTCGGTTGGGATGGCCGGCTGGATTAGCAGGTTAGAATGACCGGCTTGATTTGATCTGAGTAAAAGTCGGGAGACCCCAAACTATGTCATCCCGACCGCAGTGGAGGGATCTCCAGTCAATGGCAGATTAGCTAGTTAACTTCTCAAGATCTTGCGGGCTAGATATCGACAGGCTCAAATCTTTCAGCAACCCATTCTCAATACTGTAAATCCAGGCATGAACCGAGAGATCTGCACCATTCTTCCAGGCGCTCTGCACAACCGTGGAGTTGCACACATTGGCCGCTTGCTCTAAAACATTTAGCTCACAGAGCCTGTTGAATTTTTCATCGCCCTCTAACTGATTTAGTTCATCGGCGTGAAAACGACTGACGTCTTTAATATGCCCCAACCAGTTGTCAATCAAGCCATTCTCTTCATTGCCCATGGCCGCTTTAATGCCGCCACAACCATAGTGGCCGCAGACAACAATATGTTTAACTTTCAATGCATCCACAGCATATTGAATAACTGACAGGCAATTAAGATCTGAGTGGACGGCGACATTGGCAATATTGCGGTGAACAAAAATCTCTCCCGGGGGCAACGCGACGATCTGATTGGCGGGAACTCGACTATCAGAGCAACCAATCCAGAGATACTCTGGCGCCTGCTGCTTGGAGAGCTGGGTGAAAAAATCGGGGTCCTTATCTTTGACTTCGTTGGCCCACTTAACGTTTCTTTCAAACAGGTGTGATAGATTTTTCAAAAGCGGGCCTTCCTCTTCAGGGCTGTCACAGGGATATTTGTCTTCAGCGTATTCTACAGATAGCGCGCTGAATTAATAGCAACACTGAACTAATCTGCTCTGAATAAATAAACCCTGAATTAATCGACCCGGAATAAATAGCCTATTAACAAATAGACTCTTAACAAATAGGCTCTGAATTAATTACCGCTAAGAAGAATCCCCGCTGGAGTCGTCGGATCAGGGCGTGCACGGGTGAAAGCTCGCATCAGTGATCGGCTAATGTCCTGACCCAGATAGGCAGCTAGCTTCTCTTCACGGCTCTGTGCTGCCGCTCTAATCATCTGAATGCCCTGCTGTGGGTTGGTCTGGCGTACAAAGTAGCCTTCGATCATCTGTTCTTCACTATCCGAGATGATTTTATAGGCAGCCAATATCTGAGCCTCACTCAGGTAATAGCGCTCTCCAGCAGCCTTGAACAGGGCAAAGCGGTTGTCCAGATTGGCGAGAATTTTCAATGCGTCGTCATGTCCCATTAACTGCTTGAGCTTGTCGCGCTGGGCCATAAGAGTATTGGCATCAAAGGCATAACCCTGCTGGCTGTCATAGATCGGTGACAGAGCCATATAGCTGTCGCGAAAGCTCTGTTCGGTAAAAATTACACCACTACTAAGCAGCCTGGTGGCCAGAGAGGAGTAACGCAGCCGATACTCTAACGCTCCACTCTCGGTTAGGATTTTAGCGCTGACTACCTCATCGACACGGGATGCCAACTCTGCGGCGATGGTATTTTTCTGTCCTCGCAACTGGTATTCACGCAAGGCGATCTGATCTCTGATTGATAAAAAGTTCTCAGATGCCATAGGAGAGAAAGTCTCTTGCAGAGACTTATCGGCGCCACTCTGCTCCTGATCGCCGAATAATCTCCCTAGGGTGTCACGCAGAGCCCGTTCAGCCTCGATCTTGGCTTCAATCTGCTGCGCCAATGCGTCGACATTATTTGCTTGCCAGTACTGACCAACAAATCCTTCTAATCGAGCGGCATTTTCGGCCCTTAACTCCTGCAAGATCAGCATCCTCAACTGTTTATCGCTGAGGCCCATTGCCCGAAGGTGTTTTAAGTCGCTGTGCTGATAAGCCTGATATAAACCGGCATCAATTTGAGTAGCTGAGTCCCCGGAGAGCTGGGCAGCTGGATCTGTGGCTGTTGTAGTTGCGGTGCTATTTGCAGTATTAGTGGTATAGAGATAGCAGATTGCCACTAGATTTAGCAGCAATGACAGCGCCAGTATTATTTTGAATTTCATATTCACCCTTTTATACCAAGTTAATTTCCATATAACCTGTATTGAATATAGGTGATATTTGCGAAGCCTGCCGAGGGTATATGTTCCTTGGCCCGGGGCTAGAAGGTTAAAAAACTCGAGAGGTCAGCACTTAGTGCTGACTCCAAGTCTGCTCAGCACTACTTAGGGCACCACTGTTATCACCATCCCAGCCTTTGGCAAAGGTGTTGGTGACCTGTAAAAAGCCATCCCCAGCCTGACCATTTTTCGGTGTGGCCCGCAGGGTGTAGGTGGATGCAGTGGACGCCTGCACGGTGATGTCATAGGACTTGGTGCCGCCGTCACGCGGTGACTCTTGCAACTGCGCAGGAAGAGCAACGGCAGTGCCACCAGTGTCTTGGTCGTAGCGGTTATTTTCGGTGTAAAAGCGCTCCATAAACTGGGCGGCTTCCATCAGCACGGCCTGTGCATCGGTGCGTCGCGATTTGGTGACTTGGTTGAGATAGCTGGGATAGGCGATGGAGCCGAGGATGGCGACAATGGCCACCACAATCATTAGCTCCATCAAGCTAAAACCACCGATTTTTCGTTGCCCTGATGGACTCTTAACTCTACTCACTTGAACTTCTCCCTATCTCAATACTATCCATTTAATCGTTTTGCTATTGCCCCGTTGCGCATAGAGCCAGATGCGATCCCCGAGCTTTATATTCGCCAGAGCTATAGGCCGATCCTGAGAATCGTAAATCGGTGTATTAAAGGGTACGAAAAACTCTCGATCGCTGGCGACAAAAAGACGTTTTTCACTGTCCATATAACTGATACTGACGCGATACTGTTGCCAATTTGGATCTATTGCCGAATCAGCCACTGCCGCCAGAGAAACCAGCGACAGCATCAGAGCTAGCCCGAAACAGGTAAAACGGTTTCTGTAACTGTGCATTTTAAATTCCCTATCTATCGAATTTCTCGCCAGGGTGTCTGGCGATTGCGACCAGAATCTTCGAGTATCGATTCGAGGTTGCCTTTAGAGGTGGTGACATATTTAGATTCGGTGCGACCATCCGGGTGATTAACAATGCCGGGGCGGGAGAGAATGCCAGCATTAATTCGCTGAATGCCGGAGCCGTGAACATAGTCATCGTTACCATCACCGTCTATATCGCCAATATTGATCATGTCGGCGTCGTTGAATTGACGGTCTTTATTAAAGTCGAACACTGACTGATCGAGACGACCGCCATTGAGTGCATCCACTTCCATCAACCAACTGCTGCCCTCACCATCACAGGGATCGCTGGCTGGAGTCAGGGTGACAAAGATTACTCGACCATCGCGCAGGGTCGGTGGCTGCTGTACACGCTCGCCGGATTCCGGGAGATCTATATACCAGCCCAGCTTCTCGGTAGACGTCACCGGGTTAGTGCCATCGTCCCACTCAATGGGGGTATCCGATACCACTCTGGCGCGCAGATCTGTGGCCGGAGCGGTGAAGGTGGTGATGGTTTGTTCGAGTAAATCCCCGCGATCAAAGCCATTGCTATTGTTGGCCTGACGATCCCAGATAGCATAAAAAGTCTGTTGACTACTGTCGGTTAAATCGCTTTTTCCGAGATACTGGCCGGTGCCGAAATAAACCATAAAGCCTTCGGAGGTGGGATGACTTTTCACTTTTAAGTCAGAGGTTATTGGCTGGGCAACACCAGAAGCTTCGGCTACAAAAAGCGGTTGCGGACTGCCACTGGAACCGTAGTCGGTGCCCCAGCTATTAGGGTTGCTACTGGAGAGATCAAAGGCCCAGACATTGCCAAATAGATCTGCCCCGTAGAGGCGGTCAACAATAAAGTCGCCGTCGGCATCCACAACACTGGTGCCGATAATACCATTGGGACGGGAGAGCCCTTTAGGGTCGTCGGAGCTGCCCACTTTGGTATCGAGCTTTTTAATAATGCTGCCATCTTCAGCGTCGAGAATAAAAATTACGCCATTGCCAGTGGTGCTGGCAGTGCCGTCGGCTTCGGTTGAGTTGATACCATTGCCGACAATCACGCCCCATTTTCCATTGGCCAGGCGCACTAGGGATGGCCGGGAAAAGCTATAGCCTAAGTCGGCATCGTCCTGATCGGTAAATTCCCAGCGTGCGATTGCCGCGGCATTGCTCTCGGCAAAGCCAGCAGGGTCGGTGATGTCGAGGGCAAAATAGCCCTGCCCTCCAGTACCTAAACCTGAGACCAACAAACTGTGCCAGCCGCTATCGTAGTAGACATCGTTATAGGTTATTGGCCCATCGACAAAGTTTTTATGGCTGTAGTCTGGAAGCGATAACTGCCATAAATTATCAAAGGTTGCGGCCGGGACATAGGCGAGCTTTTCTCTACCATCTGCGGTATTAAAACCGTGCAACATGCCATCGTTAGCCCCTACATAAACCATTGCTGTACGACTCTTGTAACTGGTTTTAAAGGCTGCATAGCTGCTGCCCTCAGGGAAATCAGTGGAGGAGAAATAGAACCGCTCGGGCGGTCCAACATAGGTAGGTATAGAGGCGATAATATCGCCCAAAACTGATTTGCGATTACGAAACTCGCCGCCATTGCCTTTGGCAATTTCCTGGCCACGGGCGCCGCGCAAATATTTCAGACGTGCACTGCCGCGATCATTATCTGGCTGCTTTAGCGAGGCTTTCCGCACAGAACCCAACTCTGTTGCCCAGCGAAATGGGATCGGTGTGCCATCATCATGGCGGGTGATAATCACCCGATCATTCTGTTTAGTTTTGGATACATTTTTACCCAGTTCAGGACAAAAACCACCGGTTAACCTACAGGCTGCGTCCCATGCCGAGGGGCAGATATTACCCAGTGCAATGGGACCACAGTTACTGCCATCTGAAATAGGCTGGGCAATCAGACTACCGGTCCAATCATTGGTGGTGAAGCGGGCAAAAAATAGTGCGGTATCAGATGAAATAGTTCCCGAGTTAAGTGCCGCGGTAGCAAATGACCCAGTGCGCTCAAGCACGCTATTAATCACATCGGTAAAGGCAGCCACCAGATCCTGAGGGTTTTGTGCCGACAAATAGGTGCCGCGGGAATTGATTGAGGCATGCCAAAGATCATCGACTTTCGCCTGATCATTGCCCCCACTTGCCGAAGGCCAATCCAGAGTACCGTCGAGCAAGTCGTCGTAATCACCGGGGAAATCATGCTCTCCAGAGACACCCAGGCCAATCATAAAATTAACCATATGCTGCCAACTGGCAGGATCATTGGCCGGGTTCCAAAAAATATCGTTATTGTCGGTGCTGCCGTTACCATCGATATCCGAGGACAGATCGCTGACACTGACGGGTACATTGTTAGTCGCAGTCGGGCGCAGATCTCGATGCCAGTAATGGAAAGCCACATCACCTAGATAGGTTGAATTACCATCTTTATAAGGCGCCCGCGGCACATAATTAGTGACGCCATAGTCGTTGGCTAAGATACTGTGGCTGCTGTTATCAGTGTTATTGATTCCCGATGGAGAGCCACTATTCCACTCGCCATCGGTCATCATAATATGAAAATTCTGCCGACAGGAGCGCTCAGTTGAACTGCCATTCGATGGATCGTCTCTGTAGGGAGCAGTGGTCTCAAAGTATTGCCCTACCTTATCCATAGCCGTTAACAATGGTGTGCCGCCATTGGCGGGCAAGCTGAGTAACCAGTTAAAAAAGGTTTCCCTGCGTGTCCCAGAAAATGTCTCCACCCCTGTGAGGGTGCTGTTGTTAATACGCTGATAACCAACCCGGATATTCGAATTAAAATGTGAGAACGCTAGGGATGCTGCGGTCTTGGTGACATAGACACGCTTGCGATAATAGGAGTACCAGTTGGCAAAATTAGCTCGTTCATCAGCACTTTCGGTAACACCTGTACCCGATGTAGTGCTGACCACAACCTTGGTGTAGCAGTCATCATCGCTTGCTGTTCCGTTGCAATTATTGAGCGAACTATCAAATAGATAGTAATAAGCAGGCTCAGAGGTTGAACTGGAATAGCGATCATAAAACCCATCATTATCATTCGACGAGCCGCAATGGTCTTGATTGATGCCGCCCCAGCTTGGTCTATAGCTGGTGGAAAGATTTTTAGTACAGCTGCCAGTGCCGGTTTTATTAAAGCCATCATCCCAGGCGGCTGTAAATGAGGCATTGCCCAAACTGACACCCTCTTCATCCACTGGCGGGTCGTAGAGAATTTCTGGGTCATAATAAATTTTATTAAATGCCGCGGACTTAGCTCTTTTGGTCGATGGGTGATCGCCGACACTGGTGGGCATAAATGACCAGGCCATGCTGCCAGAGTCATCCATGGTTAAAACAATATTTGGATTGACGCCAGCGAGGGTGAAGAGCGGGGTATCGCTGAGTTCAAATTGCTCGGCCCGGGTTTGCCAGCTGGCGCTTAGTACAGTTATCAGCAGCAGGCTCTTCAGTACAAAGCTCTTTAGTAAAAAGCTCTTTAGTAAAAAGCTCTTCAATAGAAAGCACTTCAATAAAAGGCTATGAAGAAAAAGCCGCGCGCCTCTAAATTCTCTTTTCATCGATCACATGCCTCAATTATTGTGCTTTTCCAAAGTCGTTTGCAGAATCGAACGAGCCCCCTGTGAGCGGCCACTACCAAGAGCCGAGACCCGGTAATAAAACACACCGGTGAGTGTCGCCAGGGTGTCGGGGTCATTGTCTGAAGGCTCAAAACCTGACTCTTCGATCACATAGCGTGGCATGGCATAGAGGTCGTCAAACAGGCTGGTAGCACTGCCCGAGCTACTGCCATAAACCAATCCGCTGCTGGACCAGTCAAAGCTGGATGAGCTGATCGCATCTGAAACAGAACCGGTCTGCCAGACACCACTGCTGCCATCAGCGCTTGCTTCAATTAGATCTGGCTGAAATAGAAACCACTGTGATGCGTCGATCAATGCGGATTCGGCAGCCTGGAATGCCCGCGCCTGCTCCCATTCATTGGAGGCCATGCGCTCCTCCATCGCGGTGCCACGCATGGACGAGATACCGAGCATCGACAGCACCAGCATATAAATCATCACCGAGATCAGCACTGCACCTTTTTGCTGAGAAATCATAGTTGACCTCATTTAATTAATCCGGTTACGCAGCGCGGCATAACTCCAGAATGCTTTACGCAGGCGCATATCATTCCCGGTATTAGCCTCGGCGCCATCAAAACTAAATGATCTCGCCTCAGTGGCAACGCCATTCGCCGAGCGTAGTAACAAGCCAACCCGAACCCCAATCACCGCTTCCCAATTCACTACCGCAGTGGCATCCACATAGCCATCTGGCTGCTGGTCACCGTCATTGTCTTCGGCGAGCATAAACTGTAAATTTTCAATGCCCTCGGTGAGCAGCGAGGCGCTATTGCTGTTGAGTGAATATTGGTAAAGACCCGGCTCACCGGCGGCATCCTGAGCGACAAAATAGCTATGGGAATCAAAAGACAAAATTTGCGCATCAGCCTGATAGGCCTTGGAGAGACGATTATCAGTATTGCTGCTATTGGCATGGGTAATGGTGACGGTAGACGCGCCGTTGGAGACCCCTGTGGCACGAAAGAGATCGGCGCTGGAGCAGTCGGAAATCAAGATTAAATCATTGGCCGCCAGCCCGTCTGGATTGGAACTAACCTGAATATTAGCATTGTCCGCGGCCATATTGCCGGTTAAGGAAACACCGCTGCCACGAGTAGATTGCAGGGTAATCACATCAGTGCCAGCGACTCTTGTGAGGGTGGTGGGATTGGTCCAACCAGCGCCGTTGTCAAAAACTGTTAAGCCATCGCTAAGGCTGACAAATGTTGGGGGAGAATTGGCAATTATATTTGGTGTAATATCTTCCATGCTGCGACAGCCAACATAGCCTGACATGCGAATATCATAGAGCAGTGCATCAGTGGCATGACGACCGTTTTCCTGTACCCGAGCCATCTGTTCATTGACGGTAAACATCTGCTTGCTGCCACCATAAACGTAGATCATCGCGGCCAATAAAATAAACTGAATGGCCATGGCCACCAGCAACTCAACCATACTTAAACCAGTCTGATGAGCGAATGAGGTTTTTAACTGTCGCTGGCGCATTATTGCAACCTCAAAGTCAGACTAAACTGCTGAATGCTAGAGCCCGCCAATCCACGACTGTCATCCCACTGCACCACTAAATTACAGGTCTCAGTTGCTGAGACACAGGCAACGGAGCCAACACCAGAGGGCAGTATTGCGGCCAGATCAGATCGCCACTGGGTTAGGTCAGCTACTTCGAGTCCACCACTGGTGGGCGCCGATGCCGTCAGCGCTAAATTATAGTCACCATTTAGAGCCGCACTTGAATTGGCGCGCAACTGATCAACCATCGCATTGGCGGATACTGCAGCCTGACTGCGCAAATAGGCACTGTGGGTATTAGACACTGCGTTAAGCTGCATTTTTGTCACACTAAACAGCCCAATCACCGAGATCAGGATGGCAATCAGTACCTCAATCATACTGACTCCCGACTGATGATAGCCGCGCCCTTTAAAATTCTTCATTCGCCACAATCTCCATGGCTGACGGCACTCCGACCACTGGGCTGTAGAGCAATAATCCGTGAATCAATAGCATCGCAGTCCCCCGGTTCTAAGGTCAAGATAAACGAGGCATTACTGGGAGATAGGGACCCGCGAGAGGAGAAGGCTACATAAGTATCGGTCGGAGAATTAGTTGCTGCGATCGCCAAGCTGCCATCGCCATTCAGGGCTTCCCACTGCATTAAAATATCGGCGGCATCAGCAAAGTCTGAGTCATTATTGGTGTCGGCAACCAGATTCCACCCACCGCTCCAATCACTGCCGGTAACCGACACCAAGCGCACCTCAGCGCCGCGTTTAATGGCTTCACTGCGCGCCATATTGAAGCCATAGATCAGGTCATTGGCCTGGGAGGTGACGCGATTGTTGTCGATAAAGGTGACATATGAGGGGACGCCGACGGCGAGAAGAATTGCGGTGATTGATACCGTGACAAGTAGCTCCAACAATGTGAAGCCCTTGCTATTAGCAATACTTACCTGTGTATTCATTGATCTACGCCTACATCCGATGTACTTACAGTTGTGACCTCCTACATACCAACTGTAGGTCACATATCAAGTCCCATCCCGAGACAAAAGTGGCCTGAATAATAACAACTGCTTAAGAGTATCGATGTGATAGCACTCACAACTACTTTGGATTCAGTCGATTTTTTAGAAACTTGGCCAATAACTAAAAGGTAGTCTAGGCCATAGGCGTAATGAACGCACTGCAACTGGAGGTACTCAGTGTCACAGAAGAATTTATACTAATTTGTTACCGGGGCGGGGGGGGAATTCACAAAAACATCAGACACATCATTGAGGCCAAGTCAGTACATTGCTAAATCAGCTCAGCAAAGATATTGGGATTACTGACTTTATAGTGGATATTCCCGACAGCTAGAAACAGAGCGGCATATCTCTCCAAGCGCGACTCAACTCGGTTAATTACCGCCCTGTTCATCAAACAACAGCCCAACTTCTTCTTTGGGCTCATCCATCTCTGAAACGGTCCCTGAACCCAGCAACACACCAATCCAGCGTGTTTCTTCCTGACTTTCCAGAGCAATTTTAATCATAATCGTCAGGGGAATCGACAGCAGCATACCCACTGGACCCAGCACCCAACCCCAGAGTACCAAAGAGACAAAGACCACCAGTGGCGAGAGATTTAAGCCCTTTCCCATCCAGCGCGGTTCGACCGCATTGCCCATCACTAGGTTGACGACAACAAACCCGGCGAGGGTTAAGCCTGCGGGAAACAGCCCCAGCTGGACAGTCGCTAAGAGTACCGCTGGCACTGCGGCGATAAATGAACCCACGGTGGGAACAAAGTTAAGTAAAAAAGCTAGCAGAGCCCAGAGCACCGGATAGTCGACACCCAAAATAGTCAGCCAAATAAAGATCAGCAGGCCGGTGATTAAACTGATGCCGGTTTTAATCGCCAGATAACTGTGCACACTTTCTGAAAAGCGGTTGAGCCACTCCTCTGAAACATCTTTACCACGGGCCAAGCGCAGCTTCTCGCCGAAACCAACATTCTCTGTGAGGATAAAAATCACCGTCAACAGGATCATTACGGCATTGGTCATCACACTGCCAAAGGAGGCCAGAGTGCTGCCGGCAAAGGACATCACCACACTGGGATCAAAGCTGTCTTGCCACTGCTGAGGATCTATATCTATACCGCGCTGGCTCAGCCAAGACTGCATGCTGACACTCAAGGCGGATAATTTTTCCGTGTACAGAGGAATGTCCTGACGAAAGTTTTCTACTGAGGAGCCAATCACGGCGGTCAGCACTAAGCCTACCAACATAATCAGCACGACGATCATCAGGATCGCTATGGCGCTGGGAATATTACGGTGTTTCAGCCAGCTAAGCAGCGGCGAGACAATCATGGCGATAAACACCGCCAACAGGAACGGCACCAACAGTTCGCCGGCCATTTTTAGGCCGGTGACAACCACCACAAAAGCGGCGGCAATAACCAAAAACCTTGCGATGGGTGAGGTCTTTTCAATCATGGTGATGTTCCCTGTCTGGCAATAATTCATTATTAATACGGGCTAATATGGCGGTCAATTCACCGCGGCCCGCTGGGGTAAAATGCACCCGGCCGTCGCGCAGGTTCATTTCCCGCTCGGCTAAGATAGCACATTGCAGGCGGATCTCATCGAGGTCGGGATTATGCCGGATGGTCATACCAATAAACACATCCCAGTCGGCTTCGGTGGCCTGCCCTTCTAGTACCGATTCGAGCAAGACTTTGACATTGATGGGTTCAACTCTATAGATCGGCAGGCCGATATAGCGAAACACTAGCAGCGCCGTCAGAATCAGTACAAAAGAGAGTATTAGAGTGATGATAAAGTTCATCTCGCCAGCTTAAGCAAGACTTAGGCAAAGAACAATAATTTGATCGCCATTAGCAGGGTAACGGTAGTGATAATCGGTTGTACAAAACCGCTTCCTCGTTTCATAACCAGATTAGAACCGAGGCGTGCGCCAATCATTTGGGCGATAGACATGGCGATTGCCAAGCCCCACAACACATGACCGCCAGCAATAAATATCAGCGCCGAAGTGCCATTGACCACCAGGATCATCAACTTGGTTTCAGCGGTGGCGGTCACCAGATTGCGCGCCACTAACCAGACCAATAAGAAGGGGAATATGGAGCCCATGGCCGGACCAAAGAAGCCACCGTAAAAACCCATACCCAATCCAGCAGTGCAGGCAAACCAGGCCTGACTGATTTTTGGCTGAGTATCTGCCGCGGAGACTTTTGGCATTAAGAGAAAATAGACGGCTATGGCGATCAACAAAAAGGGGATAAGCTTGAGAAGAATATCACTGTCGAGCTGCTGCACCGCCAGAGTGCCTATCACTGAGCCAACAAATCCCATCAGCAGGATCGGTATCAATGGCTTGATATCGATATGGCCGTGACGAAAGAAATTCCATGCTGAGGACAGTGTGCCAATGGAACTCTGGACTTTATTAGTGGCTAGAGCGTTAAGCGGTGGTAACCCTGCCCAGAGTAGCGCGGGCAGTGTGAGGATGCCGCCAGAGCCGGCAATCGATGAGATCAGCCCGGCAAAAAAAGCGACGCCAACTAGGCTGGCTTGAGTAACAGCTGATAAGTCCATTTAACAAAGCCTTTTAAACAAGCCTTTCTGAAATAAGCTAAGGTCTAAAATTGATCCGGGTACTTGCCTTCGTAGCGACTATAAAATTCCTGTAGCGCGGCAATATCGGCATCGTGATCGCCGGTGGGTTCAAACATCTGATCGAGCACAATGCGCTTGTTGGGGAAATCCAGGCCAATCAAAAATATCTTACAATCGATGGCGTCGGCAATACGCAGAAATCCGGTTTTCCATGTCGCGACTTTTTTACGGGTTCCCTCAGGGGCCAAGCCAATAACAATGCCCTTATCCTTTGCCACTAGGCGAGCAACACTATCAACGATTGATTCAGGTTGACCGCGGTTGACTGGGATACCACCGAGCCACTCCATAAACCATCTCACACCGGGTATAAAAATGGTGTGCTTGCCGAGCCAGCGCAGCTTGATATTGAGCCCAAGAATCGCCGCCATGGCATAGACAAAGTCCCAGTTGGAGGTGTGGGGTGCGCCAATAATCAGTAACCGCTCGTGATTGGGGATTTCGCCCTCCACATGCCAGCCAAATACACGCAACACTGTCCGTCCAAACCACATAGCAAAGGCCGAACGATTGGCCCGCAGATGAACTGGCGTCATGTCCTGGCTTACGGGTTCTGCTTTACTGCTCATGGTGGCCTCTCTTAATTCTTATTATTATTGTAGGTGCTTTTAAATCGTTCTTAATACATAGCCCTGATAAATAAAGAGCCCTGACAAATAAAGAGCCCTGACAAAAAAAGCCCAATCAATGTTCTCTGGTGGAGCGAAATGCAATTTCAGGGTAGCGCTCTTCGGTCAGCGACAGATTGACTCTAGTGGGTGCCAGATAGGTCAGATGACCACCCCCGTCCACTGCCAGGTTATCCTGGGTTTTATTTTTAAATGACTCCAGCTGCTTATTGTCATCGCACTCAGTCCAACGCGCAGAATGCACATTGACCGCTTCATAGATCGCTTCAACACCGTACTCTTCGCGCAGTCGATAGGCCACCACTTCAAACTGCAACTGACCTACAGCACCAACAATAATGTCATTATTGCGGAAAGGGAAAAACACCTGAGTGCTGCCCTCTTCCGAAAGCTGGCGAATACCATTTTGTAACTGCTTGGCTCTGAGGGGGTCTTTTAGGCGAATGCGCTTAAACAGTTCCGGGGCAAAATGCGGTATGCCACTAAATTTCAGATCTTCACCCTCGGTAAAGGCATCACCAATCTGAATCGAGCCATGATTATGCAGGCCGATGATATCCCCGGCTTGGGCCTCTTCGAGAGACACTCGTTCACCGGCTTTAAAGCTAAAGGCATCGGCAATACGCACAGTCTTGCCAGTGCGCACATGTTTCATCTTCATGCCTTTTTTGTATTTTCCTGAGCAGATACGCAGAAAGGCAATACGGTCACGGTGTTTGGGGTCCATATTGGCCTGAATCTTAAACACAAAACCACTAAAAGCGTCTTCTTCGGCGACCACTTCACGCTTGTCCGTAG
>Ga0206127_1002016_pt1 | contig 20980 bp, 11 predicted proteins | sample Helgoland_Spring_6_FD_148646 | JGI IMG/M metagenome (GOLD analysis project Ga0206127, IMG submission 148646) | Pelagic subsurface seawater microbial communities from Kabeltonne, Helgoland, North Sea - Helgoland_Spring_Bloom_20160419_1 | ecosystem: Environmental > Aquatic > Marine > Epipelagic ...
ATAAATAAATGGTCTATACTAACAATAACAGCATCTTTCCAGATCAGGTGGTACCTGAAGAAGAAAAGAAATCATTTGAATATGGTTTAGCTGTTGGAAACGCTATTGAACAAGAATGGTTTAGAAACAACAGTGGACAGAATAGGTTTTCCTATAATTTTCAAAACTTTAATAGACTTAGATTGTATGCTAGAGGTGAGCAGCCAATACAGAAGTATAAGGATGAATTATCAAATAACGGCGATTTATCTTATTTAAATTTAGACTGGAAACCAATACCTGTTTTATCTAAGTTTGTAGACATAGTTGTTAACGGTATGACTGAGAAAGGTTATGAACTAAATTCATTTGCTTCAGATCCTTTTGCTTTAAAGCAGCGTACTGACTTCGCATCTAATGCCATGCGTGATATAAAAAACAAAGCTAGTATAGATCAATTGTCTCAAGCTACTGGTCAAAACTTTTACGCTTCAGCTGATCCAGAAAACTTACCTAGAGACAAAAATGAATTAGACCTTTTTATGCAGCTTAATTATAAGCAAAGCATAGAAATAGCAGAGGAGGAGGTTATAAATAATGTGTTAGATGCTAATAAGTTTGACGAGACTAAAAAACGTTTAGCTTATGATTTAACTGTGTTAGGTATATCTGCTGTTAAAACTAGTTTTAATTTATCAGAAGGTATAACTATAGATTATGTTAATCCAGCTAATCTAGTTTATTCAGCTACAGATGATCCTAATTTTGAAGATATATATTATGTTGGTGAAATAAAGAGCTTAACACTTCCAGAGATTAAAAAGCTTTTTCCTAATTTAACTAATGAAGAGTTAGAAAAAATACAAAAATATCCTGGTCGTCAAAACTACGCTCAAAGCGATTGGCAAGTTAATAGCGATGTTAATCAACATCAAGTTTTGTTTTTTGAATACAAAACATATCAAGATCAGGTATTTAAAATAAAACAAACAGAACAAGGTTTAGAAAAAACCTTAGAAAAGCAAGATACATTCAATCCTCCACCTAATGATAATTTTGAAAGAGCTTCAAGATCTATAGAGGTCTTATATACAGGAGCTAAAATACTAGGCATGGGAGATACTATGCTAGAGTGGAAGTTGTCGGAAAACATGACAAGACCTTACGGTGATATTACTAGAGTTAATATGAATTATTGTATTTCAGCTCCTAGAATGTACCAAGGTAGAATAGAATCTATAGTTAGTAGAACAACTAGTTTTGCTGATATGATACAATTGACTCATTTAAAACTACAACAAGTTTTAGCTAGATTAGTTCCTGATGGAGTTTATGTTGATGTAGATGGATTAGCTGAGGTTGACTTAGGTAATGGAACTAACTACAATCCAGCAGAAGCATTAAACATGTATTTCCAGACTGGTACTATAGTGGGTAGATCATTAACTCAAGACGGTGAAATGAATCGAGGTAAAGTACCTATTCAAGAACTTCAAAGCTCTTCTGGTATTTCTAAGATTCAAGCTATGATACAAACGTATCAGTATTATCTACAGATGATCCGTGACGTAACAGGATTAAACGAAGCTCGAGACGGAAGTGCTCCTGATAAAAACGCATTAGTTGGTTTGCAAAAACTAGCAGCAGCTAATTCTAACACAGCTACAAGACATATCTTACAATCTTTAATGTATCTAACTATAAGATCTTGTGAAAATGTTAGCTTAAGAGTTAGTGATATGCTTCAATTTCCTTTAACTAAGGCTTCTTTATTAAATAGCATAAATGCGTTTAACACAGCTACTTTAAAAGAAATAGATACGCTATCTATACATGAGTTTGGTATATTTTTAGATTTAGAACCAGATGAGGAGGATAAAGCTCAACTAGAAAAAAGCATACAAATAGCACTACAAGCTGGTAGTATAAAATTAGCAGACGCTATAGATATTAGAGAGATACAAAACATTAAGTTAGCTAACACGCTTTTAAAGTTTAGACAATCAGAAAATGCAGCTGAAGAAAGAGCGGCTCAAATGGAAAACATACAAGCTCAAGCTCAAGCCAATGCTGAGTCTGCTGAAAAAGCTGCAGCTGCTGAAGTTCAAAAGCAACAAGCTTTAGCTCAAACTACAGTTCAAATAGAGCAAGCAAAGTCTCAAATGGAAATTGAACGTATGGAGCAAGAAGCTAATATAAAAAGAGGTTTGATGGCTGAAGAGTTTAGTTATCAAATGAAACTAGCTGAGATGCAAGCTCAAGTAACAGCAAAAAAAGAAGCTGAAATAGAGGACAGAAAAGACAAGAGACTACAAATGCAAGGCACTCAACAGAGTGAACTTATAGATCAAAGACAAAACGATCTATTGCCTAAAAACTTTGAATCATCAGGTAATGACAACTTAGATGGGTTTGGTTTAGAGCAATTTACCCCAAGATAGGGATTATTAATTTTTATTATATTATATTATGTCAGAAGAAGTGAAACAAGAAGGAGAATTTAAATTAAAACCTAAAGCTCCTAAAATTAAAGGTCAAGGTAATATCGTTGCAGATATAACTAAGATAGATTTAAGTAAACCGCAAAAAGAAGAAACAAATGCCATTCAAGAGCAAGAAACAGGAACAGTGGTTGATGATAAACAAGCCGGAGATATACCAAAAGTGGAAGAACAAGTACGGGAGCCCGGCGAGATTCCTAAAGTTGAAATCAAAAGCGAAGAGTTAGAGTCACCACTTCAAATAATAGAAGATGAAGACGATAACACTGAAGAGATCACAATGGTTGGAGGCACTGAAAGTCCCAACACCTCACAGGAACAAAAAGAAGTACTACCGCAAGCTCAAACACAAGAGTTACCAGAAAACGTAGATAAATTAGTTTCTTTTATGAAAGAAACAGGTGGTACAATAGATGACTATGCTAGATTAAATGCTGATTATAGCAACATAGATGGCGAGACTCTATTAAGAGAATACTACAAACAATCTAAACCTCACTTAGATTCAGAAGAAATTCAATTTGTAATTGAAGACTCTTTTAATTTTGATGAGGATTTAGATGAAGCAAGAGATATTCGAAAGAAAAAACTTGCATATAAAGAAGAGGTTGCAAAAGCTAAAAGCTATTTGGATTCAGTTAAGGATAAATATTACGCAGAGATCAAGTTGAGACCTGGGATTAATCCTGAGCAACAAAAAGCTACAGACTTTTTTAACCGATACAACGAAGAGCAAGAGCTCAATAAAGCTAACCAAGAAAGGTTCCGTAGCCAGACAGACGAACTTCTCAACAACGAATTCAAAGGTTTTGATTTTAAAGTTGGAGAAAAAAAGTTTAGATATGGTGTTAAAGATCCTGTCAAGGTTGCAGATAACCAAAAAGACATTTCTACATTCATTAAGACGTTCTTAAACGATAAAGGAGAGGTTGTTGATACAAAAGGCTATCATAAGGCTTTATACGCAGCACGCAACGCTGATACTATAGCACAACATTTTTATGAGCAAGGTAAAACCGATGCTATTAAAAACCAGTTGGCTAAGTCTAAAAACATAAGTACAGAGCCTAGAAAAACACAAGATGGCAGTGTATTTATTGATGGATTTAAAGTGAAGGCGGTTAGTGGTCTTGATTCTTCAAAGCTTAAGATTAAAACGAAAAAATTTAACAATTAAAAATTAAAAATTATGGGAACATTATCCCCTACTTTTGGGACGATTAAACCGTCGCAATCACAACAATTACTACAATCTAACTATCTTCAGTTTAACACTGGAACTGGTAAAGATTTTGCACAACAGTATCTACCTGAGATCTACGAACAAGAAGTAGAGCGTTACGGAAACAGAACTCTTTCTGGATTCTTGCGTATGGTTGGAGCTGAAATGCCAATGACGTCAGATCAAGTTATTTGGTCAGAACAAAACAGACTGCATATTGCCTATGATGCGTGTACTAACACAAGTGGAACAAATACTATTGGTATTCCAGTTGGAGGTACAGCTATTGATGGAACTTTAGTTCAAAACGTAGTTTCTCCTGGACAAACTGTTGTTCTTTTGGATGGACTTGGAGCTGAATTAAAAGCTGTAGTTACAGGTTCGCATCCAGTAAATGGAAACGTAGTTGTAGCACCTTACACAGCTGCTGATACAAGCTCTCTTGCTGCTACTGGAGTTAAAATGTTTGTATATGGTTCTGAATTTGGCAAAGGATCTTCAATCACGAATTGGGGTGGTGGTGCCGGTGAAATCACTACAAAGGGTGAAAACATTAGCATTGACCCTACGTTTACTCAATTTAGTAATTCACCTGTTATTATTCGTAACACATACTCTATCAACGGATCTGATATGTCTCAAATTGGATGGGTAGAAGTTGCTACTGAAGACGGAACATCTGGATACTTATGGTATTTAAAAGCTGAATCTGAAACTCGTTTACGTTTTGAAGATTACTTAGAAATGAGTGTAGTTGAAGGAGAATTAGCAGCTGCTGGTTCACAAGCTTTAACTGACGGTTATAAAGGTACACAAGGTTTATTCGCAGCTGTAGCTGACAGAGGAAACGTTGAGGTTGCTTTTAGCGGAGCTAACTTAGATGACTTTGATAATATTCTATCTAATCTAGATACTCAAGGAGCTATTGAAGAAAACATGCTATTCTTAAACCGTGCAACTTCTTTGGAAATTGACGGTATGCTAGCTGGTGTTTCTGCAGGAGCTAACGGAGGTACTGCTTATGGATTATTTGAAAACTCTGAAGAAATGGCATTAAACCTAGGGTTTAGCGGTTTCCGTAGAGGATCTTATGACTTTTATAAGACTGACTGGAAATACTTAAATGATGCTTCTACTCGTGGTGCCATCACAGGTGTGGCTTCGATTGAAGGTGTTTTAGTACCGGCTGGTACTTCTACAGTTTACGATCAAATTCTAGGAACTAACATTCGTCGTCCATTCCTACACGTACGATACAGAGCTTCACAAACTGAAGATCGCCGTATGAAGTCTTGGTTGACTGGATCAGCTGGAGGTGCATTTACTTCTAGTCTTGATGCAATGGAGGTTAACTTCCTATCTGAAAGATGTTTAGTAGTACAAGCTGCTAACAACTTTGTATTATTCAAAGGAGTGTAAACAATTGGTAGATTTACCCTCGTTGAATCTACGGGGGTAATTCTTACCTTTATTAAACTATTAAATTATATTATATTATGGCTAAAAAACAAGTAGTCCAAGATCCGTCTTGGGAAATTAAAGATAGAACTTATTTAACAACAGGTAATCAAAAACCACTAACATTAAAAATACCATCTAGACATTCATTAAGACACGCGTTGCTTCATTATGACGAAGTAACAAACGATCAGCGAGAATTAAGATATGCTACTAATCAAAACTCACCTTTTAAAGATGAGCAAAATGGAGAAGTAACACTAGGTCATATTGTTTTTACTAATGGATCTCTGTTTGTACCTAAAAGAAATCAAGTACTACAAAAAATATTATCACTATATCATCCTTTAAAGAATAAAATATATAAAGAGTTAGATCAAATTGAGCTAGCTAAAGATGATTTGTTTGACTTAGAAATGGAATTAGAGGCTATGAACGTTGCTAAAAACATCGACATTGATCAATGCGAGGCTATACTACGCGTAGAATTAGGATCTAAAGTATCAGACATGAGTTCTAAGGAGCTTAAAAGAGATTTATTCTTATTCGCTAAGCAGAATCCTAAGCTGTTCTTAGATCTTGCTAATGATGACAATGTTCAACTTAGAAATTTTGCTATTAGAGCAACTGAAGCTAATATAATTAAATTAGCTGATGACCAAAGAACATTTACTTGGGCTTCTAATGGTAGAAAATTAATGACAGTACCTTTTGACGAAAACCCATACTCAGCTATGGCATCTTTCTTCAAGACAGACGAAGGCATTCAAGTCTTTCAGTCTATAGAGAAAAAGTTCTCTTAACATGTAATACTATAAGGGAGGCTAACGCCTCCTTTATTTTAATAATAACAACAAATGGCTATAAACGTAAATACAGTATATCAAACTGTTTTAATGATACTGAATAAAGAGCAGCGTGGTTATATGACCCCGACTGAGTTCAATACAGTAGCAACACAAGTACAGTTAGAAATATTTGAAAAATACTTTGATGATCTAAACCAGCAACTACGTATACCTCAAGCGGATACGGATTACGCAGATAGACAAGAAAATATTGATGAAAAAATAGCTATATTTAAAACTTTTGGACCAGCTACTTACGTTACATTATCTGGTCTTTCTTATTTTACGTTACCAACCGAAGACAGCTACTTAGAGTTTGTAGATTTCTATAGACTTGGCAATGTAATTTATAACAACGAAAAAATAGTTCAAAGATTAGATAGACATGATTTTTATTACGTAAATCAGTCAAGGCTAACTAAGCCGACTAAAATTAATCCGGTTTATCTTTATGAAAATCAAAAACTTTTTGTTAAGCCCGAAACAATAACAAAAGATATTCAAGTTGACTACGTGAGAAAACCTAAAGATATTATTTGGGACTTTACTGTAGGGAATTTAGGTCAATATGTTTTCAATAGCTTACCCACATCAATTACTCAAAATTTTGAATTGCACGAATCTGAGCAATCTGAAGTTATATTAAAGATATTACTATACGCTGGTATAGTTATAAGAGATCCTCAAATAGTTCAAGCGGCTGCAGCGCAAGTTCAAGCTGATGAAGCAAATAAAAAAAGTTAACAAATGGCTACACCTAACAACGGTCTAATAACTGAAACTAACGCGCAGTATTACTCAGGTTCTCAAACCTTTGAAGCGCCTATAGTTAATTCCACCATAACAGCGACTTTCGACACAGATTTAATATTTGGCAGTTCAGACCCTACTACCGCTGGTTATAATTTAAATAATTTTAAGCTGTACGTTAGTCCATTAGGTTTACCTGGAACTTTTATAGAATACGTTTCTAGTTATACCGTAAGCAACAATGTAATTACTTTAGGTACAGCTCCTCAAGCTAATGAATGGTTTGTTGTTCAATTACTTACAGAGTTTGGTGGAGAATATGGAGATAGAGACGCTTTTGGCGATACAGTAGAAGATAATTATGGTGGATATGCTTACACCACACTAGAAGACGTTATAACTAACTTTATGATAGGTTACGTAGGCGCAGGTAAACTTATACCAAGCGTTAAAACAACTGACGTTATGTTTTTTGCTAAACGAGGACTACAAGAATTTAGTTATGATACTTTAAAAAGTATTAGATCTCAAGAGCTTACGGTGGCCTCGAATCTTGGTGTTATACTTCCTCAAGATTATGTTAATTATGTTAACGTATCTTGGATTGATAATCAAGGTGTTAAGCATATAATATATCCAACAACCTTAACTACAAACCCTTACGAAACACCTAGTCAAGACAGACAGGGAATTCCTATACAGGATAATGTAGAAGAAAACATAAATACAACTTCTTTAACAGAAGAAAGATGGGCTAAAAACAATTTAAAAGAAATAAACGACGCTCAGAGTAATTTAACCGGTATGTTATTGTCGGATGGTTTAGGTTACCCAGGCATGTATGGTGATAATTATTTAGGTCAAAGATATGGTTTACAACCGGAAACATCACAAATAAACGGTTGGTTTACTATAAACGAACGCACTGGTAAGATGTCTTTTTCAAGTGATTTAGCTGGTCGTATTATAATTTTAGAATACATATCCGACGGTCTAGGCTATGATGCTGACATGAAAATACCTAAATTGGCTGAGGAAGCTTTATATGCTCATATAAGTCATGCGATTATAGCTTCTAGAATTAATCAACCAGAGTATGTTGTTCAAAGGTTAAGACGCGAAAAAAGTGCTAAACTTAGAAATGCTAAGATTAGATTGTCAAATATAAAATTAAATGAGTTTGTTCAGATTGCTAGAGGTAAATCTAAATGGATTAAATACTAAATTGAATGGCTGAAGTTAAAAATGCTTTTATAAAGTCTAAAATGAATAAAGATCTTGATAGTAGATTGCTACCTTCAGGTGAATATAGAGATGGACGAAATATACAAGTAAGTAAATCAGAAGGCGAAGACGTAGGTGCTTTAGAGAATGCAGTGGGTAATATTCCTGCTACTACTTCTTCAAACCAGCCTGTTGATTTTAATGTTTTGTCAGGATGCGGTTGTTCTGATTTAGAATCAATAGGGGTTTTTGCTGATACTAACTCTAACAATATATATGTTTTTTTAACAAATTATGGACCTGATAATCCTGTTGAAAACGCTAAGTACTCTACTTCTTCTAAAAACTATATATACTCTTACAACACTTTAACAGGTACTGTTATAAAATTAGTTGAAGGATCTTTTTTGAACTTTTCTAAAAAAAATCCTATTTACGGTATAAATGTTTTAGAAAACTTATTATTTTGGACAGATAATAGAAATCAACCTAGAAAAATAAATTTAGATAGAGCTAATCCAACTGGTCTACAAACACCTGTTTACTATAACACAGAAGACAAAATATCTGTAGCTAAATATAATCCTTACGAAACTATTAATTTGTATTATTTTGATACAAGTCAATATACTAAATATAATACTCCTGGACTTCCAGATGGTGAAACTCCTAATCCTAATTTAAATAAATACGTTAGCTCTATACAAGATGTTACTTCAGAATTTCTACCTGATGGAGTTACTAAAAACATGTATTACAATCCTAATTGGCCTGGAGATCCAAATTATTTAGAAGATAAATTTGTTACTTTTAGCTATAGATTTATATTTGATGATGGTGAGCAGTCAATTATGGCTCCTTTCACTCAAGAAGCTTTTATTCCTAAACAAGATGGTTATTTTTTAGGAGACAACGAGGAAGACACCTATAGGAGCACTATAGTTAGATTCATGGAAAACAAAGCTAAAAGTGTAGGTATTTACGTGCCTCTCCCTTTCGCAGCAAATACATTACAAGATTCATTAGGAGTTTCTAAAATTGAAATACTTTATAAAGAATCTAATTCTTTAACTGTAAAAGTTTTAGATTCTGTCACTTTTGATGATTTTTCTACATTAACAAATGGAGATCCTAACACTGAGCCACAGTATTTTTACGATTATCAATCAAGAAAACCTTATAAAACTTTACCAGAAAGCGATATAATAAGAGTTTACGATAAAGTTCCTGTAAAAGCGCTAGGTCAAGAGGTTATAGGTAATAGAATTGTTTATAGTAATTTTCAAGATAAACATTCTCCTCCTCTTACTATAGATTATGATGTAGCTGTTACTCCTAAAGATGAGCTTCAATATCCTTTACCTGAAAATAAAGCTTTTTGGACTACAAGCGCAGTTGAGTATCCAATGCATACAGTTAAACAAAATAGAAATTATCAAGTAGGTTTTGTTTTAGCTGATAGATATGGCAGACAATCAACTACTATACTTTCACCTGTAAAAACATCGTTAAAAACAGATCCATCTACTGGTGTTGTGTTCGGAGGTTCAACATATTATCATCCATATACAGCAGAACCAATAGCTCCTGCTGTTAATGGAATTAATTCTTGGCCTGGCGACTCTTTAAAAATATTAATAAATGAAATAATACCAGAATCTTTGCCAATAGAAGGTTATCCTGGTCTTTATCAACCTTATTTACTTGCGGATGGAACGCTTAATTCTGAATATAATCCTTTAGGATGGTACTCTTACAAAGTTGTTGTAAAACAAACTGAACAAGATTATTACAACGTTTATTTACCTGGTATATTAGATGGTTATCCTGATTTTGGATCTCAACAGACTCCTCCAGATGCAGAAGACACTATTGCACATATAACGCTTATAGGAGATAATATAAACAAAGTGCCTAGAGATTTAACAGAAGTTGGTCCAGAGCAAAAGCAATATAGAAGTGATGTTAAGCTTTTTGGTAGAGTTTCTCCTGAAAGAAGTACTGCACCTGCGTTTACTGTTCCGTATTATCCTCAAACAAACTATCAAGAACCTGTAGCTATAGCGGAACAAGATTATATATTTACTGATGCCGCTACTGATGCACCCTATGGAACCGTATATCAATCTGATTCAGATCCTTATATAGCTAGATTAGCTCAAGGTGACGTATCAACAACCGTTGGATCTAGTTTACCTTTACCTATAGGATCTTTACAGACGACGGGTAATCCAGGAGCTACATACCCTATACGTTTAGGAGTTTTTGAAACAGCGCCTGTAGAATCATTGCTTGATATATTTTGGGAAACATCTACATCAGGTTTGATATCTGATTTAAATAAAGCGGCTGGCGCATTGACTACGGTTAGCGGTTGGGTTCAAGGAAATAATCAACCGTTTGTTTTTAATCAATCTGAAGCTACTCAACAGAGCGTAAATATAACATCTGAACCATTTGCTCCAGCTGTAGACAATGGATTTGGAGAAGTAGCTATGAGAAATAGTAAAGTTACGTTAATATCCGTAAATGATAACGTTCCTGGAAGCGCACCTATAACAGCAGATTACTTTGCTCTTGAAACTATAGAAGAAGCAAACAGTCAATATCCATGGAGATCTTACAATATAAAAGTTAAAAATCCTAAAAGATTTGAAGATAATCCTCTTATAAACGCTTTTAAATTTACTTTTTTAGTTGAAAATCTTGGTGACGCAACTGCAATTCCTGTGGTTGAACCGTCAGCGCCAACGACATCTGTTATAAATGCCACATTAATAAATGAACAACCTACTATAGACAGTGGACAAACCTCTATAGTAGCAGCTAGTGATAGAAATCCTTTAGATAAGTTAACTACTTTTACAGGTAAAAACGGAGCCACAGCAGTTCCTAATCAACAAACCTTACAATTAGTTTGGGAGTTAAGTGGACAAAACCCAGCTCCAAATCCTCCTTTAGTTCCGCCCTTACTTCTTTCTAGTAGTGGAAACTTAACAGAGCCTACAGGAACAGCTATGGGTGGCTATAGCTTTAATTTAGTATTGAAAGACACAAGTGGATTAACAGGTTATAAACAAGTAAACCAAAATGTAAACGTTAGTTTTGGCCAAACACAGATAAATTCTTCCTTTGGATCTACTAGTTCTGCTCAAATAATATCTCAAGGATTAGAATCTTCAGGCCTTTTTTGGTCTAGTAATTACAATAACAACTCTTTAATAAATTCAGATGTTGTTGGAGTGATATCTACAGGCGTTGGAGGACAGTCAAGAAATGCATACAACGATTTGATTTTACAGGACGACGGTTTAAGTAATGATAGTCAAGATTTTGAGGATTTCGATAGCACTACAAATCCATTATCACAGACTGGCACAGCATATAGATGGAAAAACGTAAACAATAAAGCCTCAAGAATAAGTAGCGCTGATGAAGCTGACAGCTCTTTAACGGAAGGAACCGCTTATGTAAAATTAAATTTTAGATTTAAAGGTTGGCCAAAGTACAGTTCTTCAGGAGCCACTGGAAGTTTTGATGATCCAGTACCACCACCAGGAAATCAAATAGGCGTTTCTTGGTTAGGTTATTTTCAGTATAGAGCTCAAGAAAATGATTCTTGGGTAACAGCTACAGATGTAGAGGGCCAAGAAATAAGATTTGGATCAGCTCAATTAAATCAATATGGGTTAAAACGTAGTCCAGGCGGTACTTTTATAAATACAGGTTTGTTGTCTAACAACAGTTCAGGAGGAACTGCGTCATCCGTGCCAAGCAGTCGGGTATCTGGAGGTGAGAGCAGAGAAGACGTAGTGTTAGCAGCTGCGCCGTACGTTGGATCTAACGGGGTTACAGACCGAGAGGCGGCTGGTAGTACAGTTTCTAAGGTGTTTGTTTTTGGAAAAGATCAAGGATATGAAACTAATTCAGATAAGTTTGGTGAATATAGAATCTTAATTAGATATCCTCAACCTTTAATTGAATCTGATCCACAAAGAGACAGAATAATTCCCACGCCTAGTACGCAGCAAATGCCCGTGTGGACTTTAGACGCTGGACCTACTTTAACAGATAGAAATATTGATGTTAGTATTGAATTTGGTGATTTTTACTATAAAAAATCCGATGCTCCATCTTCTTTTGAATATCAAATATCTTCAACCGGAGCTTCTAACGCTTCTGGCGCTAAAGTAAAAAACACTCAAACAACTGTTTGGGCTAGAGAGTGGTCGCACAAATACGTAACTCAGTTTTATACAGATTCAAATCTCACAACGCCACATTCGTCTACAACGAACGACTTATGGTATAGCTACTCTTCTTTAGGTTCAGGATCTATAAACTCTAATTCAGGAACACAAAACGCTTCTACTAATGGACCTGATAGCTCAGCTCCAGATGCGTCCACATTAAATAGTTACGACTTAAATAACAATGGATTTAGCTCTAGAAGATGGGTTGCTCAGTTTGATGGAAACGGAAAAAAGAAAAGTGGAACAGCAACACCATGTGTTAGTACATTTTAACAATAATAGGTGATAATATAATATGGGAGTAATAGAAGTTAAATATTTCAACAGTTTTATACTTAGAAAAACAGTAGGCTCAGATGACATTACACCTATGTGGAATGGTTCTAGAGGAGATAATACGTATCCGCTTACAACTAGTCCAGCTGTATCTAACACGGTCAATTGGGCTGTTGAAGAGTCTAGAATAACTGGAGGATACAACAACACGCAAGTAGAACTAGGCGTTAAAGCATATTTAGTGGAAGATAATCCAAACGCTTCTATTAGAGTAAATTCAATGATATACTCTGGAATATTTAATTCTAGAACAGGAATCAACGATACTAATGTGTTTTCTATAGGAGAAGATATAACGAAAAGCGTTGATCCGTCTAATGGATCTATACAAAAATTATATGCAGAAGATACTAATCTAATAATATTTCAAGAAAACAAAGTTAATCAAGCTTTAGTAGATAAAGACGCTATATATTCTGCAGAAGGAGGAGGTACTGTTACTTCTTCTAATTTAGTTATTGGAGACATAAGGTCAGTGGGTGGTAATTACGGTATAAGCAGAAACCCAGAAAGCTTTGCAATTTATGGATTTAGAAAATATTTTACCGATAAAGATAGAAACGCTGTTTTAAGATTATCTAAAGATGGTTTAACAGAAATATCTAATTACGGTATGTCTGATTACTTTAGAGACAAACTAAGCACGTTAGATGGCGATGTGTTCAATACAGGTAAAGCTGTTGGAGCTTGGGACATACATAATAAGCAGTATGTTTTATCTTTGCAACCTTATTCAGGTAATAGTGAAACTCTTGCTTTTGATGACAGTGTAAATGGCTTTCCTAGTTTCTTTAGCTACGAACCAGATCACGGTATTAGTTTAAAAAATAATTTTTATTCTTTAAAAAATGGAGTTTTATATGTGCACAACTCCCCTCAAGCTAAAAGAGGTAATTTTTACGGGCAACAATATAACTCAAATATAACTTTTGTGTTTAATCCTAAGGTAAGTATGTCTAAAGTTTTTAAGACAATAAACTACGAAGGAAGCAACGGGTGGGAAGTAAGTTCGTTTAAATCTGATACAACAGGAACACACGGAGTTGGTACTCCTGAAGAAGCAATTGGAGATCCGTTTATGCAAGGAACTCAAGATTCAACTAAAGTTGTTTACAGTTACAATCAAGGATCTTATGATAACTTTGGCAATGAGTATCCTGCCCAATTAATACCACCTATTAATCACGCTGGATTTACTAGAAAAGAAAATAAATACATGGCAAACCTTATAAACAATAGTCCGGCAGCGGCAGGTGAGGTTGTTTGGGGTAATGCTATGACTGGTATAAAAGGTTATTTTGCAACGGTAACAATATCAACAGATAACGTTACGGATTTAGGCGGAATGAAAGAGTTGTTTGCGGCGTCTTCAGACTACGTAGAATCATCATATTAAATTAAATTAAATGGAATTAAGCATACGCAAGCTAAAAGAATCTGATTGGGATACCTTAGTTAGTCTTTGGAAAATGTGGCCTGACTGGCAAACGCATCCAACTAAAGCTTTGCTTCCTGAAAATGGAACTGGTGGACTTATAGTTGAAAAAAACGGAACAGCTATTATAGCTGGATTCATATATACAACTAATTCTAAAGTTGGCTGGATGGAGTGGATAGTTTCTAATGCCGACTATAGAGAACCCGATAGAAAACAAGCTAGTGAATTATTAGTATCTGGTTTAGAGCATGTTGCTAAAATCAGTGGATGTGAAATAATATTAAGCGTAGGAAGAAATAAAGGCTTAATGCAAACACATAGAAATTTAGGATATACAGTAGATGAAGATCCTTCTTATGAAATATCAAAAAAAATAACATAAAATGGGAGTAGTAACAGCAGCGATAATTGGAGCATCTGTGGCAGTAGCGGGCTCAGCGGTAGGTGCGATAAGTGCGCATCAAGGCAAGCAAAGAGCTAAAGGTCAAATGATGACGGCTCAAAGAGAGTTAGAGGAACTAGAATCAAACAGACAAGACGTTATAAACCCCTATGAAGGTGTAACGGACTTATCTAGTATGGTTTCAGATGTAAGTAATATGGCATCAAATCCATTTGCTAATTTATCTGTATCTACAGCAGCTGCTGAAATGCAAATTGAAGAAGCTGATATAGCTTTAGCAAATACATTAGATACTCTTAGAGCTACAGGAGCTAGCGCTGGTGGAGCAACTGCTTTGGCTAGAATGGCCTTAGAAAGTAAAAAAGGTGTTGCCGCTAGCATAGAACAACAAGAAGCTAACAATCAAAAAATGAGAGCTTCTGGAGAAGAAAGACTTCAAGGTATAGAAATGAACGAAGCTAAACGTGTTCAGAATGTTGGTCTAAGTCAAGCTGAAAAAGTGCAGAAAGCTGATGTAGAAGGGGCTATATACGAGTTTGAAACTCAAGAAAGTAGAGACGAGCAGCAGTTAAACAGAAAACAAGGTCAAATAGACAATGCAAGTCAGAGAATGCAATCGGCTAACGCGGCTAAAGGCGCGGCTATTGGAGGCGGAATAAGTGCTGTTGGAAATATATTTGGTAGCAAAGCAGCATACACAGGATAAACAAAATTAAAATGGCTGAAAACAACAATTTTACTACAATAAACAAACAGGTTAATAAGATCTGGGATGACGCTGCTTATGGTGTTGTTGAAGAGGTTTCTAGCGGTATTAGCAAAGCTGAAGCTTCTATGTCTAAATCTCAAAAAGAAGCTGCGCAAGTGCAAAGAGATGTTTCTGCTAGGTTTTTTCAAAACACAGAAGCGGCTTTAATACAAACTCAAAAAGGTAGCGTAAGAAACCCAGCTTTAGCTGAGTTAGGCAACGAATTAATTTGGGGTATATATCATTCTAGTGCTACTGTTGAAAATGCTAAAGATAGAACCGAGAGAAGAGATGCTAGTATTCAAACTGGTTCTTTAGAAAAGTCTCTTCAAGAGCTGTATAAAGTTATAGAGTTAGGTAAAGAAAATGATCCTTTGTTTTTATTAGAGTATTTTGGTAGAGATGGTATGAAGTTTCCAGGTCAGCCAGGAGGTATGGCTTTAGTTGGAGGAGAAACACCTACATGGTGTAAAACTATGGTTATAAGAAATGGATTAGATGGAGGAGATTCTGAAGAAAAATATTATATAGGAGTAGATGGCGAAGTTAGACTTAGATACTCAGGTTCTATACTGAACGGTGAAATAGTAGACAAACCAGCTTTACAGTGGTTAGCTTATGATCCTGGTCTTATACTTGACTTAAAGGGTGATAACATTAAAATGCTACAATCTCCTAGCACGTTGGATTCTGCTGGTGAACCTATAGGCATACTAGATAAAAGCTTGCAATATAATGATCCTTTTTTATTACTAGATAAAGCTTATCAAGAAATTTCTGACGATGGAAAAACTCAAACAGAGTTTATACCAGCTAACATGTCTATGATTATACAGTCTATAAAACCAAAATTAAGAGCTAAAGCTAGTTCTTTGCTTTCTGATTACACGCTAGCTAATAACGTGTGGAGAAACGTATTTAACATGGAAGAAGATTTAAAGTTTACTGTAGCTCCAAACGGAAATAATGTAAACGAAGAGCAGCAAGTTGAGTTTCAAAAGCTTATGCTTGAAAGCGTAAAACCTTTGTTACCAGTAGTTGCTTTAGGTGCCACTACTGACGTTATTAAAGAAGAAGTACAACCTGAAATGGTTGAAGAAGAAGTAATTGACGAAACATTTGCAGTATAATATGAATGATCTTTACATAGACGAAAACGGAAAAAAACACCGCGTTGGATTACCCAATGTAGAAGCATTTTTAGTTAAACATCCAACAGCAAAGTTATTTGTTGAAAAAGAAATAATGGGACCAGAAGAAAATCCTAATGTAGAGGGAAAGCCAGAAGTTGCTGCAACAACTGTTGCGAATGCAGTAACAGGAGATATGGCATCGCAATCGGAAAATGGTTCTTCGGGATTAACCGCTTATAAAGATCTTACTGACGAGCAAAAGAAACAATTAAATAAGCAGAAAAAAGTAGATTTAGGAAACTCTCCAGAAGAAATAGCTAAACGAAGAAAAATAAGTAGAGCTGAACAGGCTGATATATTGAGTACTGATATAGAACTTGATGAGGTTGTTTTAGTAGCTGGCAATGAAGTTGAAGAAACTATAGACCCTACGGCTAAAGGTTTTGTTGACTCTATAAAAAACGTTACTAAAGATAATTCAAAAGAAGCTATAGCTACCAATTACTTCAACTTAGAACAAGGTATTGGTAAAATGGATGGAGTGCTTGAGCCTAACATAGGAAAAAGACCACAGCGTTTTAAAAAGCTACCGGACGGTAGAGATTCAGGAACAGCTGAGTACATTAATAGTTATGACACTGATTTAAAAAATGCTTTAGGTGAAGAAAAATACGAAAAATGGGTTAAATTAAGAGATTCATCTGACGAACCTGTAACAGCTGATTTTCTTAAAAATAAATTAGATTTAAAAGATATACCAGCTAATGTTATAGCTAGCACTGTTCAAAAAGAAAAATACAGCGCTGCCGAAAGTTATATAAACGAAAAAGACTTAAACGAAGCAGAGCAAGATGCTTTGAGATTTTACCTTCCTGGAGATCAAGAGTTTAAAGATGATTTAGCGAATATTGTTATACAAAGAAAACAAGATCAATTAGATTTTGAAGCTAAATTTGGCAGACCCTTACTTAGAACAGAAACCATACAGGGAAGAACTTACATTTATGGCACTGATAAGCCTATTCAAAAAGCAATAGAAGATCAAGACAAAAGACTTTTACAAGAATTTAAATCAATAGAATCTGAGGCTGAAAATTTATTTGAAGTAGATATAAAAAATTACGAAAATGAATTACTTAGTTTAGACGATTCTATAGAACAGCAACAGGTTTTAATAGCTAAATCAAAGCCAAAAACTCAAGAAGAGTTAGACAATTTAAATTCTAAAATAGAAACACTTAATTTAGATATAGAAAAAAGAAATTTATATTCTAAAAACACTATAGAGTCTTTAAATAATAAAAAATTAGAGTTAAACAAAAGATCTGAAATATTAACCTCTTTGATTCCTGAAGTTGGATTAACTAAGACAGCCAATAGAGCTATTCAAAAATCTTATGCTTTAGACAACCAATTTTCTTTAGTAATGGAAGAGGCTTTTTTAGGTAGTGGGGCTATGTTAGCTGCTTCTACTTTAAAAGGAATTGGAGACGTTGTACAGTTCGTAGATAAGTCTATGTTTCAAAGAGAAGGAGCGGAAGACTTTATTAGTGAAGATGCTGTTAAACAGCTTGCTGACTTAAAGGGCGCTGCAGTGGATTATAACCAAAAACTTAGAAAAACTAAACAAGAAGTATTACCAGAAACTCTTGGAGAAGATGATGATGGTTACTGGGGTAGAATGCTTGTTGATAATAGCCCGTCTATATTAACCGCTATATCAACTATGGGAGCTGGAGGTTTAGGCGTTGCTGGGGCTAGAGCTGCCGCTAATGCTGCAACTGCTGTTTTCTTTACAATGGAAACAGGTGGGCAAATGGCTAATTTAGAAATACAACAGAGAAATGCACCTAAAGTAATATCTGCTTTAGAAGCGGAACTAGAACAAGCAAAAGGAGATTTTGAAGTAAACAGAATTAAAGAAGAAATAGCAGAACAAAAAAACATATTAAACAAAGCTCAGTGGCAAAAATCTTTAAACAGCGTGCTATATGGAGGTATAGCTGCTGGAGCAGAAAGATTTGGTACTTTAGGTTTTATAAAAAACTTTCAGAAATACTCAAAAGCAGTTGGTTATAACCAGTTTAGAAAAGTAGCAAACATAGGTATAAGTAAAACTTTATCTAAAAGTTTAGGTGCAATAGGTGGTATTGGAGTAGGTGTTGCTATAGAAGAGTTAGAAGAAACTATGACTTTAATAGGTCAAAACTTAATGGACCAAGCTGTTTTAGATATAGACAAAAACACTTTTGAAGGTTTAGATAAAGAGTTTTTTAGAAATGTAGCTGTAAGTTCTTTAGCTATATCAGGAACGGCGGCTAGTCAAAATATTTATTCTGCAGTTTCTCAAGAGTTTGCAGATAGAATAGAAGCTAAAAAAGAAGGTAAATTAAGAGGTCAAGTATTAGACATACAAAGACAATTAGATAAAGGTGGATTAACTAGAAAAGGTAGAAATTTACTTGAAAAAAATAAAAAGAAAGTACTTAAGGAATTAGCTTTAGATAACACTAAAAAAGTGTTAAAAATATCTAACTTAACCGCAGAAGAGTTTGAAAACATAACAGAAACAAACAGACAATTAAGAAACATTCAAAAAGAAGCTAATAGTATTGGCCAAAGTGGAGATGTTAGCAGCTGGTCAAATGACGAACTAAAAAGATTAAAAACAGAGTATGATAATCTTTTGTCAGAGCGCGCTAAGGTTTTTGATAACAAAAGACAAGAAGTATTAGATTTGTTTAAAGGTCAAACTTCTAACGTTGTCGAAGCTGCTAATACTTATGGGCTTTATGAGTTTGCTAAAGGAGTTGCAAAAAATCAAAAAGGAGTAAACCAATTAGAGTTTAATAACAAAAACGATCTTAAAAAATATTTAGAAGAAGGTAATTTTAGCGATGAATTAATTAAAAAAATAACAGAAGGTTATGACGAAGGTGCTAATGCTTTTAATCAGGTAGGCTCTAACGACATAATTCTATTTAAAGAAAACATAGTAAAAAATATAGCTTCAAGTACCACTATAAGTGGTAGAATAGCTGCTATGGCACCATTACATGAGCTTGGACACATACAAACTAGACAAGCTGGTATTATTAAAGATGGTGAGGTTGCTGGCGACGCTGTTAAGATGATTGAAGGTATAAATAAAAAAGTATCTGATTTATTTAATCAAAAAAGCATAACGCAAGATCAATATAACGCTTTTAAAGCAAGAATATCTCAATATACAAACACAGATGGTAAGGTTGACGCTGATGAGCTTATTCAAGCAGTTGCAGACTTTACTAATATAGGAGTTTTACCTAAAAGCGCTTTTAATAGCGTTTATGAAATAAAAACATACGTTAATAGCGTAATGAAGCACATAAACGGAGATGCGTCTATGTATTTTCAACTGGATACAGCTAGTGATGTTTTTAACTTTGTATCTAGCTGGACTGGTAAAGCTAAAGAAATGATTCAATTGCCTGCTGGCGAAGAAGACAAAATTGAAGAAGGCAAAGAATCTAGATCTGAAGAAGCGTCTACAAGAGTTCAAGAATTATACGACACGCAAGGTGAAGCTGCTGCTTTTGATATTATAGAGCAGTTTAAACCTATAACAAGTAAAATAGTAGAAAAAAGATCTCAAGCTCCAGGCTTTGACCGTCAACTACTTACAGATGAAATAGAAACTGGTAAACGTGGTATATTAGATTTAGTTAGAGAATACGATGCGGAGTCAGGTGTTCCGTTGGCAGCTTATATAAATAAATTTTTACCAGCTAGAGCTATTGAAGCGTCTAAAAGAATACTAGGTGAAGAGTTTACAGATGATGTAACGGAAGCTAAAGGCATTGCCGCTGAAGAAGTTGCTGTTGATGTTGCACTTGCAGATAAATCAACTACGTCTAAACTAAGAAGAGTTCTTGGAATAAAACAAGGTGATGCTATATACGATTTAGCTAAAGAAGTTTCTGGCGAAATACTAAGTAGTGATTTACCTGGTAAAAAAGTTAAGACAGCTATAAATAAAGAAGCTAGAAAAAGTAAACTACGTAAAGCTGTATCTGATCTTATGGGTACGGAAAAAGCTATAGACGAACAGTTTCTTAATAAAAATATATTAGAAATACTAAAAGCTTTACCAGCATCGGATCTAGTTAAACTAGAAAGAGAAGCTAAAGTAAAAGTATTAGCAGAGCAAGGTCCTAGACTTAACGTTAAAGATGCTAGGGAAGCCGTTAACAAGGGTTTACTACCAAAGGATACTAACTTACAGTCTGGTCCTAAAGTGTCTTCTAAACTGCCCACAACACTTGAACAAGCTAAGGAGTTTTTCACTCAAAAAAGAAAAGCTGGTTTAGTTAATGTTGTAACTGAGATGTTAGTTAAAGACGCTGCTCCTGAAGTTACTAAGGGCAAAATGGAACCAGCTAAAAGAGCTAAGGTATTATCTGAAATAGATAGAGCTCCTGAGCTTAAGTTTAGTAAATCTAATTTAACTAAAGAGCAACTTAATTTAGTTAAACAACAGCAAGGTGAGATATTTCAGAGATTTGTATCTTCTGACCGCAACGTTAAGAGTATGCGTTTAATCCTTAGCGACGTGCTTGAAGATGCTGGCGTATCTGACGAAACTATAAGTAAATACGCTCAAGAATTAACTTCTCCTGCTAAAAAGTTTATTGTTGATCTAAAAAAA
>Ga0206127_1002023_pt1 | contig 20926 bp, 21 predicted proteins | sample Helgoland_Spring_6_FD_148646 | JGI IMG/M metagenome (GOLD analysis project Ga0206127, IMG submission 148646) | Pelagic subsurface seawater microbial communities from Kabeltonne, Helgoland, North Sea - Helgoland_Spring_Bloom_20160419_1 | ecosystem: Environmental > Aquatic > Marine > Epipelagic ...
TTTTTTATTTTTTTTTTTTTTAACTTTTTTTTTTTGAATTTTTATTATTAGAATATGATTTTACATTATCTTCAGTACATCGAGCTCTAAAATTTTCATAAGTTGCTTGAATTTCAGAAAATGGTATTTTAATTTTTTTACCTAACATTTTATTTATATGATTATGTAAATCATATATGTATCTTGAAAAAATAGTTCTACTTTTCATTTTATCTAAACTAAATTTTGTATCTACTAAATTTTTTTTATAATTTTCTCTACAATATCTACATGGTAAAACGTGTTCTAATGAATATATAAAATTCATATAATGTTTTTTGTCTTGAGCACTAGGTTTAACCGGATAATTAAAACTCATTGTATGAATTGACATCCATAAACTGGGACCCCAAACATGAGTCATCATACCATCACCACTATTAAAATCATCTTTATTAAATACAGATTTCATGTATATATTAAGCTTAGAAATTAATTAATAAATAAATAAATTCTAAATTATATTCTAAATTATATTTAATATGGAATATATAATTACTCATGGTAATAATAACAAATTACAAATATGGCAATTTCCATTAGGAAAATTATATTATTCGATTAATCATGATACGGTAATTTTGAGTTATAATATATCATATGATAATAGAATAATAGTTTTTAGTGATTATTACGGAAATATTTATATCTATAGTTTAATTTTAAAGCAAAAACTAAAACAAATTAAAACAAATTTATTTCTAATTCAATTAAAAATAACTAATAAAGTTGATAGAATTATTTCAGTTGTAAATAAAAATGATATTTTAAATATATGTTTATTTCCTAAATTTAAATATTACCTTGATAATAAACATAAATCAATTATAACAGAATATGAAATATTAGAATCGAATAATATTTATATTACTTGTAGTTTAGACAATAAAATAAAAATTTCAAATTTAGAGAATAATCAAACCATTAAAGAGATAAGTAATTTTCAACCTTATGTTTCTAAAATATTATTTAATCAAAATAAATTTTATACACTATCATTAGATGATGAAATTAAAGAATGGTGTTTAAAAAAATATAAATTTAATAAATATCTTTACTTAGATTTAGATTCAATGATAGATATTAAATTTAAAAATAATAACACCATTATGTATTGTAATAATAATCAAGAAATAATACAAAAAAAATTAATTAATAATGAAACTAAATGTTTATTAATTAAAAAAAATCCGGAACAATTAGAATTTTGTAAGAAGAATAAATTAATATATTTAGATAATAATGGTAAAATTTATTATCAAGGAAAAGTAATAATTATATCAGATATAATTAAATTTAATTATATAATTATAAAAAATAAAAATTTAAATTTAAATATATTTGATCAATTTTTTTTTGATTTAGTTAATTTTTTACTTGATTTCAAAGTATGTAATTTAAATAAACATAATATAATAAAAAATATATAAATGTTATAAATTTTAATTATACATAGAAACGGTTCGTGACGTTAGTTTAATAATTTCATCATCAATATTAAATTGAGGTATGCATGATATTGGTCTAATATCAACTTTAGATGGTCTTTTAACGAATCGAGTACTAAAGTCAAAAGATGATTCTTCGTAGTCATTAATTTCAAAGAAAAAGTTACTATAGTTTCTTAAATTAATATAAATATATCCATCAATTATTAAATTACCTCTAACAATAATACTTTTATCTTTAAAATTATTATTATATACCTTATCAAAATTTTTTTTAAACTCAAATTTTTTTCGAATAGTAGTTAAATCTGGAATTTGATCTAATAATACTGTAAATTTATTAATAAAAGGAATTAATGTTGAATCATGATTATTATTTAAAATGTCTTTTTCTTTTAAAAGTTTAGTAATCGAATTTTTAAGTATAATTTTGTTTATAAAAGAATTATTAATTTTAGAATTAATTAATTTTTGAACTTCATTATTTACTTTTACAATAATTTTTTTTTCATTATCCTGCCACTCTTTTAAAAGGTAATATTTAGAATTTGGAATATGTTCATTAGTTTTTAATTTAATAATAGTCATTATAATATTAGATGCATAATTGAGGTCTTTAATTTTATTTGAAATACTATTATTAGATCTAGGTTTTATTTTAATGTATTGATTTAAAGATAAATACTCAATTTTAATTTCAGTATTTGTTATCTTTTGAATTAAATTAATAGTAGTTCCACTATAACCCATAATACATCCAATGTAATCATGAGAAGAATTATTTGGTAATTGAATCATTACTACTAATTCAGAATTATCTTGAACTAATTTTTTATTTGAAATAGGTTTAAAATTAATATTATGAAATGTGTTTTTATTATAATCATTAATACGATTAGTAATATTTATAAGTTCTAAATCTGGACTATTTAATTGTAATGACATAATTTAAAATTTAAAATATTCAATTTTAGCTAATACGACTTTTTTCTTTGATTTAACTAATGAATTTTATAAAAATCAATTTTTTATAAAAAATTAAATTTATTTAAGTAATTAAAATCTAAATTACTGAATTTATTTTCAATTACTATAATATATGTATTAGATGCAGGTATTTTTTTCATATTATTAATTGATAAATAATTTATTTGATTTTTAGATAGAATTTTTTTAAAAGTTATAAGATCTGAATTTTCGAGAACTTCTAATGCTTCATATTTACCATAATCATAATTTTGTAAATTTGAATTAATTATTTTTTTACCTTTAAAATCCCACACAGGCATACATATTAAACAGGATAAAGGTTGAGATGATTTTTTTAACATATTTACAAGTCTAATACATGTTTTTTTCATAATTTCCTCATCGTATGGCATATTAGCTTTATAAAACCCTTTAATTATTTTAATATTAAAAAAATTACCAAAGGTTTTAAAATACTTTTCAATATCATAGAATAAACTACAAAATAATTTATAACTATTTATAGATGAAGCAAATAACTCAATATAATTATTATAATAAATTTCTAAATCACTATGAATATTTAAAATTAATTGATTATTATCATTAATAATAAAATACCGAAACATTAAACACCATAAGATAGAATCAAAAAAATTTAAATTTCCATTAAATTTCTCTCGTAATTTTTTTTCAACTAAATTATTTATAATAATAAAACTATTTTTATACCAAATTTTCTTATATTCAATATTATTTTTAAAATAAGAAGTAATTTTAAACTCTGGAATTTCAAATGTGTTTTTTTTTATAAATTTTTTAATTTCAATTATACCTTTATTAAAAGTATTATATAGATTTAATTCATTTAATATTTTATTTGTGATTTCTTGATTATTATTATTTATGATTATATTATTAATATCTTTTTCAATCTGAACATAGTTATTAAATTTAAATGGAAATAATGGATCTACCGTATTTTTATTTTCTGAAATACCCAAAAAAATAAATCTTATTATAAATTCATTAGATAGTTGTTTTAAATTTTTTGTATTATCTCTAATATTATCATTATCAATATTATTAATTAAAAGTTGATAAAGTTTGTTTTTAATATTATTTATAATTTGAAATCTTTTAATTTCAATTTCAGGATGCATTTTTTTTATATCACAATTAAATATTTTATATTCTAATTCATAATTATTATCTTTAAAACATACTACTTTATGTCTTTTTTTATTATTTTTATTATTTTTAGGCATTATTAATAAATTAAGATATTTATTTATTATTATAAACTTTGTATTTAATATAATTATAAAAATAATTCTAAATATATAAGTTCTAAATTATGTTTTTCTTCTTTTTTTAAAATTTTATATTTTAATTTATTAAAATCTATAAAATTTAATTTATACGGACCGTCATTATATATTTCAATACCTTCAATTAAAAAACTACCATTTGAAGTTTCTTTTTTTTTAAGTATTTTTAATAAAGTATCAATTTTTAAATCTTCTAATTTTTGATAAGGTAAATACCAAAAAAAATCAAAAGATTTATAACATACGTTTTTAAAAGGAAAATTAATAATTATTCCATTTAATTTTTTTTGATTTTTACTAATTAGTTTTTCATCATAAAATTCAAAGATATTATTTTCAATCAATTTAAGTTCCATTTAATTTGTAATCTGTTTTACTTTTTAAATTATTTTTTAAAGGACAACAATTACAATAATGATGTCCAATTGGAGGTTTTTGTTTAAAATCAATCCAATTAAATATACATTTATGAGAACATGGTTTATTTGCTCGTTCTTTAAGATAAGGATACATTTTTAAGATATTTTATATTAATATATATATATTATATTTTTTAATGTTTATTTATCAATTTTTTTTCTAATTAAATATATATATATAAATGATAAGTTTAATTATAGAGATATTAAAAATTACTTTATTATTAATTTTAATAGACATACCATATTTATTTTTAAATATTGCTGATTTTAAATCTATGGTAAGAGATATTCAAGGTCAAGAAATAAAGGTCAAATATTTACCTGCATTAATTACTTATTTAATAATGTCTATTGGAATATTTTATTTTTGTGTAAATAATAATACGAATCTAAGACAAAAAATGATATCAGCAGCATTCTTAGGTTTTACAGTTTATGGCACATTTGATTTTACAAGTATGAGTATATTTGAAAAATGGAAATATAAACAATCAATTATAGATATGATATGGGGTACAATTTTATTTACTTCTACCATTTTCATTAAAGAAAAATTTATTTCTAAATTTTAATCTTTTACCACCCTAAATGAAATATATTGATGTCTACAATCTGGTAATTGAGAATTTCTATAACTAGAATAATTTAAAAGTTTTGGTGTAGCCCACGAACTACCTTTTATAACTTTTTTATATCCAAAAAACGGATAACTATATTCTCTATAAACAGGATCAATAACATATCCATTATAAGGATATATAAATTCATGACACCATTCCCAAACATTACCAAACATTTGTATAATTTTATCATTTTTAAAATAATGATGATCTATAGGTAAAATACCATTTTTATAATCAAGATTAGGATTTAAATTTTTACAAAATAAAGAAGCATATTCCCATTCTTTTTCTAAAATCATTCTTCCACCATACCATTTACAAAATGCTTCAGCTTCCCACCATGAAATATGACATACCGGATAATTTGGTATTTGATAAATTGAATACCAAATTGAATTAAAGTATATTTTAATATCTAAACTTTCATATTTCCAATATTTAGGTAAATTAATTAGATTTTCATTTTTATATAACCATCCATTGTGACTCCAAAATTCTTTTTTTTTATAACCACCATCTAAGATAAATTTATGATAAATGTGATTAGATACTACGGTTTTTGATATTTTAAAACTATTAACATTTTGTAAAAAATTAGGTTTTTCATTATCAAATGTAATAGGCATTAAATTATTACTTCCTTGCATAAAACTTCCAGATGGGATGTTTACAAATTCTAATTGTTCTAATTTATTATTGAAATTAATTAATTTAAAGTTATGATAATCTTTTAACATAACTTTTCTTGTAAATAAATAACTTTCTAGATGCATATGTAAATGAAGAATTGATAATAATATTAAATAATGGGTTTCAGGAGATTTTTTAATTTTTAACATTTGATTAAATGTAATATTAGTATTTTTTATAATAGTATCAATATTATATAAATCATTAGTAAAACGATATTTTCTTGAACATATATGACTATTATAAATTAAATTTTCTTTTTTAATATCAAAATCTTTATAAAAAAAAGATAAACAAAGTTTTCTCATAAACCAAATTGGATGATATGCTTCCCATAATAAAGGATTACAATTATCAATCTTTTCATTACCTGTAATTTGATTACTTAATAAAATATCTAAAAAATTAAAATATAAAAGCTGAGACCTTTTAATTAATTTATTAATATTTGGATGAGTGTAATTTTTTTTTTTAAGTATTTCAAAAACTTGGTTATTTGATAATTCCATCTTTGTTTAGATTACATATTTTATAATTTGATACTTCTAAATAAGAATTTAAGATATCAATGTTATTGTTGCCATATTTATTAAAATATGAAGGTAATATTGAAGGTGTTAATTTAGAACTTGTTTTAGAATTTAAATATAAATATGAAATATTTTTAAATTCTAAAGTTTTTAAAGTAGATAAAATTTTATTTAATTTTTTAAAATTAAATATTTTATAAATATTATAAAATATTACAACATTTGAATCTAAATTTATACTAAAAGGAAGTAATATAATATTTTTATTAAAATTATAATTGAATAGACATTCCATAATTTTTATATAATGTATTTCATCTAAATAATCATTATATACAATAGTGCATAAATATGTATTTGAATTAATTTTATGCATATGAATTAATTGTTTAATGTCTTTCATTATTAAGTATTAAATTATTAAAGATATAATTCATTAAGTTTATAAAAAATTAAATTAATAATTTAAATATTCAATTTCTTCTAAAATATCAAATTCATCATTTTCAGATAGACTATCATCCCTTTCAGATAGACTATCATCTTTTTTAAAATCTTCATAATATAAATTAATTACATTATTTCTTACTTCAATAATTAAATCAGAGTGATATAGTTCAAAATTAATAATTAAAAACTTTTTTTTAATATTAAATTTTATAAAATTATTAATTATTTTTAAAACCATATCTACATTATATAAATGTGGTTTTATTTTATTTCTTAAATTATTTATTTCTTGATAATTGATAGAAAATTTAAAATTACAGATTAAATTTTTTAAATCTGAAGATAATATATTTGTAGTATCTAAAAAATTTAATCTTTTGAGTTGTATTGGATTTATACCTTTAAATTTTTGTTTAATCGATAAATTTCTAATTTGAATAGGCATTTTCAAAATATAATCGATATTAAATCTATTATAAATTCAATTTATTATGTAAAATATAGAAAGCAACACATATAAAAATTAAAATCATTATTATATTAAACCAATTATAGGGTTTTTTTTGTGGAGTATCAAAATTATTATAATTTGATTTATTTTGATAACATAAAACAAAACCGGTATCTTTTTGCTGTACTACTTGATAAATAAGATCACTAAATAAAATTTTTAAATCTTCCATAGGATGCATTTTAGGATCTTTTTTATTTTTACACATATGTTTATAAAGTGGTAAAGTTTCAAAACCAACAATTCCATTGTTAATTTCAAGGAGATAAGCTTTATAATTAGAATCAACTAAAATATCATAAGCAAAAAGGTGATAAGATGTATCCTGATTTGGTATATTAAAAGTTTTGGCTTGATTAAATTCTGATACTGAAACATTAACTATATTTTGTATTTGTTTCCAGACTGACTCGAATTTATCTAATCCAAAATAATTTTCAAAATCTTTAAAATTATGAACATTACAATATTTAGCTCCTGTCATATGATGTTCAAAATTATAACTATCTAAAGTAAATTCTTTATTTGCTATATACATATAACCAATTTTATGAACGTAAGCATAAATTTTATTTTTTCTTCTAATAACTAAAATATAAGGTCGAAGATGAAATTTTTTTTTTTTAAAAAGTAAAGGATTAGTTATATATTTTTGGAACACCCAATTTTGACTTTCAAAAGTTTTGAGGTGTAACTCTAAATCATTAAAATTATCTAGAATAGCCATTCCTTTACGAGCAAATTCTGATTCGGGTTTAATAATATAGACATCTTTATTGTTAAAGATAGATTTATATTTTTGAAAATCTTTAAAATGAGTAGTAAAACTTTTAGGAATAAAATCATATTTATGCATAATTTGATTAAGTTTAACTTTATTGTTCATACAATTATCACTTAACTTACACATTTTACCTTCTGAATCGATAAAATTATTACTAAATGATGCATTACTAAATAACTGATAATCTTTTTCAAAACGATTTTTTAAAGGATAATAAATAAAATCAGCATCATATATGTTATATGTACGTTGCCATCCACCAATTTTTAAAAATGTATTAATAAATATTTGATTAAGATTATACCCATTTTGGATAAAATATTTTTTCATTTATAATATTAAAATATTTTAAAATTATAAATAAATCGTTAATTAAAAGTAAATAAACTTTTTGTCAATTTATATTGAAAAATAAATTATATATAAATATTGATTAATATTATTCAAGATAATTTTTTTAAAAATATTTTTATAATTAATTTAAAAAATCTTACTTTAAAATATATGGAATTTATAAATATTTTATTTATAATATTTTTAATTATAATTATATATTATTATTTTCAATTATATAAATATCCAATTAAGAAAGAATTAAAACCAATACATAATTTAAAAGGACAATATAATATTTTTATGTATTGGGAAACATTATCTGGAAAAACTAAACCCACTTATTTAGATTTATGTTATGATACAGTTTTAAAAAATTGTAGTCAAGATTTTAAAATACATATGTTAGATGAAAAAAGTATTACACAATATTTACCAGAATTGAGACCTGATTTAGATAAAAAACTAAAAATTCAACAAAAAGTAGATTATTATAGATTGTTATTATTGTATAAATATGGTGGTATTTGGTTGGATGCGGATACTATTATAATTAAAAGTTTAATTCCATTATTTGAAAAATTAAAGAGTTATAATTATGTTGGTTTTGGTTGTCATCATGGATTTTGTAGTCGAACTGGAAAACCAAATCCAGCAAATTGGGTTATGATGAGTAAAAAAAATGAAATTTTATTAAAAAAATGCATTATTCAAGCTGATATATATTTAGATCAATATAAAAGTTTAAAAAATAATTACTTTATATTAGGTAGAAATTTAATTAGTTCTAAAATAAAATATTTACTTAATAATAATAAAAATTGGGATTATTATCATCATAGTTCAATTTGTACAGAAAGAGATTCTAATGATAGGAAATTAGTAAATTCAAGAATGATTTCAAATGAAAAAATAGACAATAGATGTATAGATAAAATATTTTTTATACCAATTTATAATACAGCTCCAGGATTTCCACAATGGTTTTTAAAATTAAATAAAGAGAAATTATTTAAATCAAATATGTTAATCTCTAAATTTTTTAGAGAGGCATTAAAATAAAATATTAATAATAAATATATGGAAAAAAAATATATAAAATTAATAATTATATTTTTAATAGTTGTAATTGGTGGAATAGTTACTTATTATACTATATTTAAGGGAAAAGATACCCCGGAAAATGAAGAACAAAAAGTTAAAACTTCATATGAAAGATGTAGAGATATTACTGACCAAAATATATGTAATAGTTCAATAGATGATCAAAGTAAAAAAAGAAGATGTGAGTATAATACAACAATAAAAAAATGCAGAAACATTTCTATACCGGTTACATGTGAAAACCCGTCAAAAGTAATTACAGAGTATAATAATGGTAATGATGATTATAAAAAATATTATGATTGGGTGTCGGATATTGGTGATTATGAATATGGTCGTGGAAAATGGAAATTAAATGAAAATAGAATAATTGGAACAATTCCTAATACTATTATTATAGACGAAGGTTTAAATTCAACTGAATATTGTGAATGGGAAGATTATAATATAGATGATTTCAAAACAAATACTAATTCTAACATATGTAAATTTACATTAGAAAAAGAGCATTATTTTAATAAAAAAAATTTTAGAACAGAAAATAATAACTATAGTAATTGTCGTGATGATCAACAACTTTTTTTAACTACTGATAATTATAATGATCAATGTATAGGAAGTGTATTAAAAGACTTTGAAAATGCTGAATGTACAGGTATAACAGATGAAACAGTTTGTGACAATGAATTAATTTGTACATGGAATAATAATAATAATAATTGTACAATATCAGAGTATTATAAAGAAGAAAAATATATTTGTGCTAATTTAACATTAGCTATGAGTAATTGTAATCAACATGATAATAATAATAATTGTCCAAGTGAAAATTGTAATTGGGATGACGATAAAGATATATGTATACCTAAAGAGTATACAGTAGAAAAAGAAAATATAGATATAAATCCGTACTATTTTTTTGATGATATAGGTTGTAAATATCACAAAATAACAAATGAAATTGATTGTCACTCAATAAAATAATTAATATATTTAAAAATAAAAAGCTATATTTAATTAACAATGGAACTTTTAGATTTAGAACAAAATCCATGGATTAAAGATATACCTAAACAAGAATTAATTAGTGTAATTAATAGAACTTTAAAACTGGGACATATGGTATTATCCTTATCTGAAATATCTGTAAATCCTTTGAATACATTATTTCAACCATTAAAGCATGATATGAAAAGTTTAATGCAGGAAGGAAAAAATAATATGGAACAAATTGGAGGAAGGATACAATCAAATATTGATGAAATAAAAAATTCTGTTGATTACTTAACTAAAAGTAAAAATACTTCAAGTTTAAAAGGAGCTTTAGGAGAAGAAACAGTAGAAAAGATAATTAAAATATCATTTCCAGATGATACATTAATAAATATGAGTAAATCTACTGCAGAATCAGATTATCATTTTATATTTGATGATCATAAAATAATGCTTGAAATTAAAACATATAGCTCTAATGTACCAAGTTCAGAAATAGAAAAATTTAAAAGAGATTTGAAAAGAAACGGCTGTGAAAATGGTATATTTATTAGTACAACCAGTGGTGTAACAGGTCATAAACGATTTGAAATCGAAGAATTAGATCAAAGAATAATATATATTCCAAATTCTGGATTAGATGGAGGACCATTAATTTGGGCAATTTTAATGTTAAAAAATTTAATCAAATATAAATTTCATTCAAAATTAATAAATAAAGGTCAATTTAAGGAAATATTTGAATCATTTAATAATGAATATACAAATATATGTAAATTAAAACATGAATTAACTAAATCTAAATCGACTATAGAACAAATATTTGATAATTTATATTTAAGAACAGCAGATATAGAAATTAGATTAAAAAGTGTAATTGAAGATGCAGAACAAAAGTTAAGTTTAGAATTAGATAATAATTATCAAATTGGAAATAAGAAAAAGTTATTAGAACATTTAGAACAAAATAAAAGTAAAAATAAAAAAAATGTATTAATGTTAATTGATATATTAGAAGAAAAAAATTTAAAATATGTATGCAATCAAGATTTTACAAAATGGCAGATATTTAAAGGTCAAAATATATTTGGTAATGTAAAAATGAAGAAAACAAAAGTTGATATTGAATTAATTAAGCCACATTTAACAGTAGATTGTGATAAAGATGGATTAAAATTATTGAATAATATTTTATAATAATTTAACATATTATCTTAATTAAAAATTATTTTAACATTTTCATTTTTTTACCTAGTTCTGAACTCATCTTAACATGACCATCAGTAGTTTTAACTTTAATTTTACCAGACTTAACATCTTTACTTCTTGCATCGGGACGACCTGATTTAGTTGTTTTAATACTGTTTATTTGTTTTTCAATTTTTTTTGTTGAATTATATCTTTTATCTAATTTACCATTTTGAGTAAGTTTAATATTACTCTTATTAGAACTCATTTTTATTATACTATTTATTAAGTATTATAAAATAAGTTCAATTTTTTTAAAAATTGAAAAAATATAAGTATATTTATAATTATTAATTTTAATGCAGTCAAATTTAAATAAATGGTTAGATATTAAAGATTTAAATATACCAAAATATTTTTATTGGAAATGGGGAAAAAATGCAATATGGACTAATCAAGAATTTGAAGGAAATTATAGATTAGAAATTAATTGGAAAGATTATAATCATACTTTAATATTAATCGGTGATTTTCCTGAAGATCGTGAATATAAATTAGAAGATATAGAAGATAATAATTTTCAAGTATCAATTATGAAATCTCATATACAAAAATGTGTTAGACGAAAACTAAATATTCAAGCAGTACGTTCAGCATATCATTTATTAACTATCGATTTTAATCAATTTATTAGAAGAATTAATATTATTATGTTAGAAGATACTACTTTGATGGATTCATATTGTAATTTAATATGGATGATGTTAGCATATTCAAGTAAAAAATGGCATCCATTAAATTTACATATTCAATGGTTATTAGGGGTTGTACATAATTTATGTGAAATAAATCAAGTTATCAAATATGATAAAAGTTGTATTAACCGTTCAGAATTATATTTAGAAGAGCTTAATGAAGAGCAAAAATCATTAATTTACAGTATGCAAATTAGAAAATCTTATGGAGGTTTGAAATGCGATACTGAAATGATTCAGTCTATAATTAATATGAAAATTAAGGAATTTAAACAAGGAAAAAATGTTTTAAAAAAATATGTGAAAAGAGTAAGTTTAGTAATGCATTATTTACCTTTTAAAAATTATGAATTATCAGGAATAGATTTTCATTGTGTTACAAATATAATAAACAAGGTCAAAGAGAAATATCCACAATATTATGAAGAACAAATAAAATCATTAATTTGGAAATACCGATCTGGTATAAATTATCGATATACCGAAATTAAAAAACCAAAAGATTATTTAAAAATTGAAAAATTTTTAAATAATTTTAGTAGAAATATTTTAAAAAATTTATGAAAATTTATAATAAAAAAAAATGTGAATTATGAGTGGGAATTTTTAGAAAAAATTAATTTGTAATTTTAGATTCATGAATTACTTATCAATTTATTAATTAAGAAGTTAAGATACTAATTAATACTTTTTTTGTTTTTTTTACATTTTTACCTGAACTAGTACTTATTTTATAAATTTCAATATTTTTACTTTGACATAAAACTTGAATATCTTTTAATGACATACTGTTAAGCTTATGATTTAAGGATGCAGTATCTAATTCATCTAAATTTTCATTTTCATTTTCATTTTCATTTTCATTTTCATTTTCATTTTCATTTTCATTTTCATTTTCATTTTCATTTTCATTTTCATTCAAATTGTCATTTTCATTTATATTTAAAAGTTTCATTGGATTTACTAAAGTTTCATTTTTCATAGAATCATTATTTAAAAAATCCATATTTTCAAAATCATCTGAAAGTTTTATTTTTTTTTTTGAATTTTCGATTAAATTATTTTGATCATTAAGATATTTATCAATTAATTCTTTTTCTTTATTTAATAAACTAACTTCATTATTACATAATCTTTTTATCAACAATTTTTTTTCATCATTAATAAAATTTTGCACAATTTTAGTTAAATCATTCATAATATTATAATTTCTTAAGATAATTTTAAATTAAAATCAAATTAAAATCAATTTAAAAAATTTGATTTTAATTTAAAGTTAATACTAGATCAAGGATTAATAATGATAACTGAAAAAATTATTGATAATTTAATTGAAATTCTTGATGTAAGTTTTTTAAATGATCCAAAAATAAGATTAAATATTAAATCATTATTAGAAAAAGATTTACTAACTGATAATATTTGTAATAGTTTTACAAATAAGGGAAAAAGGTGTAAAAATAAAAAAAAGCCTGACGAATTATATTGTGGTATTCATTTGAAAGAAAAGAATAAATTAAAAAAATATTTGATTGAAAAGAATATAATTAAAGAAAAAATTAAGGAAGATAAGTTAGTAGAATCAGAAGATGAAGATAAAGATAATTCAATATATAATTCAGATTATGAACTTAATTTAAGTGAAACTGAAGATGAAGAAGATGATAAGCTTCCTGATTATGATTATGAAGAACCAGAAGAAGAAGAAGTAATAAATGAAATTTCTAAAGATTTAAATCAAAAAATAAATTTAATAAATAATCAAGAAGATGAAACTATAAATATTTGTATTAGTGGTGATGAACTTGATTTTGATAATTAAATATCAAGAATATTATTTTCACCATGTTTTATTTTATTATAATTTCGTATTAAAGTCTTTTTTATTTGTTTATATCCATCTATTTTATCATAAATACTTAATGGAAAAGAAGTATTTGTAATTTTACAACATTCGATTATTTCATTACCATATTCAATATTATATTTGATTTCTTTTATAACTTTTATTAATTTTCGAATATTAACAATATTTATTAAATTATAATTCAATATTTCTTGATTAAAACTAGAAATATTTGTTTTTATTAATTTAATAATTGATTTATTAATTTCCAATGAACTAGGTAAAACAGTATTTGAATAATCATTATTAATTTTGCTTTGAATGATAAATATTTTATTCTCAATTGAATAATTGTAAGGCTGTAAATTTGAAAAAATTTCAAGTTGTTTTAATTTACATAATAAATCCTCTTTTTCTTTCATATATATATAATCATCATTTAAACTTAAAATATCATATATTAAAACTTTTTGATATTGAATTTTAAGTTCTAGATTATATTTTTTTTTGGTATTTCCTGTTATTATTTTATTCGATTTTTTATAAATTGTATTTTTTTTTTCCCAAATGATAGGTTCATGATTTTGTACTACAATATTATTTATAACATCATTTACAGTATCATTTACAAATTCTTGATTCGAATTATCATTAGTTTTTATTTTTAAACATTCAAGTCTATTAAAAGTTGGTAATTTTAATGATATAACTTTTTTAGGTTTTTTATAATATGAACAGCAATAAAAGTCATTGTAATTATATTTTATATTGTCATATATTTCTTTATAATTTTGTTTTTGTTTTTGTTTTAATAAATTTTCTAATTTTTTGAATGAGATTAAAGTATTATGATGACAATAATCAAAAATACCATTAACAAATCTTTTTTTTTGTTTTTTATATACTTGAACTAAATCATCATCTATAAACCCCTTTTTCTTAAGAAAAGTAATAGATTCCTTTATATTTTTTTTAAGTTTTTTAGAAAATGATTCAAGTAGATTACTTATTTCATTAAATTCTAAATAATCTTTATGACAATGCTTGCATATTGTATTTTCATTTATTTCAAATGTTATATTTAGTAAATCATCTATAAATATATTATCACAGTTAATAAATGATTGTAATTTAATAATTTTACGTTTTAATATGGTATTATCTAAATCCATTGTTAAATAGTATATTGGAATCTACAATTATTCTTGATTCTTAGATTAATATAAATAAATTATGTAGTAATTTTATAAATCAATTTTAATAAAAATTGATTTAATATTTGAATATAAATTATGTGTAATAAATATAATGGAGCAAAATACTTGTGAAATATGTTGGGATGAAGTAAAACCTTCAGAATTATTTATAACAGGGTGTAAACCTGTTGGTCATAAATTTCATATAGAATGTATTAAAATAAATTATAAAATTTTTAAAAAAAAAGAATGTCCGATGTGTAGAAAAAGTTTAAATATAAATATAAATAACTTATATCCAACATGTAAATATATTTTAAATAAAGGTTTAAATAAAGGTAAAAATTGTAGTAAAAAAGGAAAGAATGAAGGTTACTGTAACCAACATAAAAATAAAATAGATTTAGAACAAAATAATATTGCAAATGATACAGGTTTGTTAGAACAAAATGCTGGACATATACAAACTAATTGTGAAGCTATAACAAAGAAAGGTACAAATTGTAAGAATAAATCAAAATTAGTTATCACAAAAGATGGACAAACTATACATGTATGTGGAATACATAAAAATTACATACCACATGAACAACTAAATAATGTAAGTATAGAAGTTGTTGTATCACCCGTATAATCCTTATGTTTTAATATATCATTTATCCTCAATAAATACTTACTATTAGCTGAAGATAAATTATATAATTTATTGAATAGATTTTAAATAAATTATTATTTTTTTTTTAAAATATTATTATATATTATAATGAATGATCGGAAAGAATTAATTAAAAATACATATGATTATTATAGATTAAAATTAAAAGAGAATATAGTTGAGAATAATGATAATCCAAGTGATAATATTAATATATTTAATCCGAATATTTTAGAATTAGATGAAAATAATATCTCAAAAAAAAAAATAGATAATATAAAATTTTATTACGAAAATGGAATCGAAATATTTGGAGAAGAAAAGAAATCAATTTTTAAAAATTTTTTTTTTAAAGATTCTAATGATGAAGTTGAAATATGTAAAAAAGAATCTTTTATTCGAAGGTATAATTTTTTATCTAATCATTTTAGTTTAGATTACCAGGATAATCTTGATAATTATAATGTGGTTTACGATGGACAATTAAATGATGTAATTGATGATCATATTTCAAATAATCGATTTAAAAATTTTAGATTTTGGGGTAGAGAAATAAAACCTACTTATGGTAAAGAAAAAATACCTTTTTATCATTTTAATTCAAAAGAAAGAAATGATTTTTTTAATTTTATTAATAATGAAGATAATATGGTTTCAGTATTGACTGCTACTACAGGTTCAGGAAAAACTTCCGAAATACCTTTATATTTATTAGAATTCGGATTCTCAAAATTTAGTAAGTATGGAGATAAAAAAATATTAATAACTCAACCAAGAAGACTTGCTGCATCAAACCCATCTTATTATGCATCTTATCAAACAGATATGCCTAGAAGAATAATTTATGAAGATTATGAATATAATTTAAAAAAAATAAAATCAACTGAAACATATGCATATTCTATTGAAAAAATATATAAATTTTTAAAAATGCAACAGAAATTCGATTTTAATTCTAGTAATAATATTAGTAAGTATGAAAATATAAACTCTGGATTATTAGAAAAATTTTTAAATGAAAAAAAATATTTAAAAAGTAAAAAAGCATTAGGGCATCATTTTGAACATTTAATTGGAAGTGAAGATTCAATGGTGATATTTACACACCCAACAGAAAATATTTATGATATAATTGAATATTCATATTATATTCCAGAATATGAATGTTTCTTAAAAAAAGATGATAATTTACTTAATGATAATAATGAAAAAATTTTAATTGAAAAAGAAGAAATATATAATATACTAGATAAGATTCAATATAATATAGAATATGGTAATATTAATAACAATTTATATTTTAAATATCTAGATCTTAATTCCAATCCAATTGATAAGAATTATTATTTAAAAAAAAATTATTGGGACTTTTATGATAAGAATCAGGAAATAATAACATTTAAAATTAATAATTCTAGAATCGTACAAAAATTAAATAATGATAAGCAAAAATTTACACAAAATAAAAAAAATATATATGAAATTGGAAGTTTAAGTAATGGATTTTGTTATTATAAAAATAATAAAAAAAAAGAGTTTTATTTATTTCAGAATTCATTTTATACAAATATACAGATTGAATATGAGTGTGAAAAAATAACTAAATTAAATGATTTAGAAAATATAGATATAAAATTAAAAGCTCGTTATGTGAATGAATATGATGGAGATAAAAACAATTTTGATTCAAATATTGTTATAGGAAGTTCATTCATATTATTACCAGATATACTATATAATGTAACTTTAAATAATATGTATGGCAAAGATAATACATCTGCATTTAATTATTATCCTTCAAATAAAAAATATGTTCCGGTAGATTCAAATATTATTTATATAAATGAATTAAATCAGGTTGTTGAACCATATAATACTTTAGATAAAAAAGTTCAGAATGAAATCACAAGATTAAAAATAAAATATAGAACAAATGAAATTTTAAAAAATTTAGAATTTAAATATGATAATAAAATAAATAGAGAAATATTTGATATTTATTATAAAAAAAAAGAACTTTTAAAACAATTTGTAAAAATATATAGAGTTGATGGAATTTTCTTTGTAACCAATAATAATGGAGGACATAAAGAAGAATTTGAATTATATTTACAAAAAAAAATAAAAAATATAAGTTATGATATAAATATAAATAAAAAAGAAGAAACAAATAATATATATTCTAATTTATTACCATTTATAAGAGTATATGATGATAAAGATAATAAATATAAATATAAATATTCAAAAATACATAGATTAAAACATAATTTTAACCCTGATATAAAAATAAATGCGAATAAAATTGAGATTAAATACTATGTTCAATTTGAAGTAGAAAAATTTTCTGTATTTAATAGAAATTCAGATAATAATTTAGGTTTTACAATTATAGATAAATATAAATATATAGATAAATATAAACATTTTATGTTATCTGAAAGGGTAAATAATAAAAAATTACCATATACTAATGAAGGTAATTTAAAAAGTATATACGATGATATAATTGGAAAGCAAATAGATTTATATTATACATTAAATGACAATGTAGGAAAAAAAAATGTAGAAATTTCTGATTATGAAATAACTAAATTTAAAGAAGAAGTAAAAGAATTATTTAAAATTTCAAGTGAATCATTTTTAAAAAAGAAAATTGTAGAAAAATATGAATTTATAGATCATAGTCTTAATAAAATTGGACAAAATATTTTAAGACAAAATATTTTAGGAGAAATTAAAAAAGAATTTTTATTAAAATTAATTAAATATTTAAATATAAAGGATACGGAAAATATGAATTATGAAACTATTTTAGAAAAAATTTTTACTCATGAAAATATTTATAATTTAAAAAAAGTATTAGTTGTTTTGGATAGTAATTTTAACCTTAAAAGATTTGATCAAACGAAATTTAGTTGTAGAAGGTTATCTGGTTTTGAGAAAGAAAATTTAAAAAGTAGTAATTTTGATTTTGATTTTTATAGTGAATTAGTTAAAATTAATAATATATTAGATAGTTTTAGAAAAAATCTAAATTTTCTTGAAATTTTAAATATTCTAAATGATGAGAATCAGTTTAGAGATTTTAATAAAAATAAATGTAATTACCATATAATCAAAAGTGTAAATTATGATATTGAAAAACAAGAAACAATTCCAATAAATATTACATCTATAATTGGATGTAAATATAAAGGATTTAATAAAATTAATGAAAAAACATCAATTGATTTTATAACAGACGGTTCATTTGAATCAGAATTATATAAAAAGCTACAAAAAAATAACAATACAATTTTAGATAAATATTCGTGTGTTTTAATTGATGAAGCACATGAAAGAACAATTCCAACTGAATTAATATTATCATTATTTCAAAATAAATTATTAGATAATATAAAAGATAATAAAAAAAAAAAAAAAAAAAAAAAAATTTTTAAATTATTAATATTTAACGCAAAAATTAATAAAAATTTATTTTTAAATTATTTTAATACAAAATTTTTTTTTTATATTTAGGGTATTAAAAAAAAAAAAAAAGAAAAAAAAAAAAAAAAAAAAAAAAAAAAAAAAAAAGAAAGAATTTTTAAATTATTAATAATGAGCGCAACAATTAATAAATACTTATTTTTAAATTATTTTAATACAAAGTTTTCTTATCATATTGAGGGTAGTACAAAAGATATTAATATATATTATCATAAATATGAAAATAAAAAATTATTAGATTTAATTATTATTATTTTAAATGATATTATTAACAATAATTTATTAAATTATGATCTAGAGGTAAAAGGAAAGATTGATCGTAAAGTACCAGTAGATGTAAAATCTAATGGTGGAATATTAATATTTTTACATAATATGGATAGTATAAATGAACTAGGAGATAAAATAAGTAAAATACATTCTAATTACAAAATATTAAAATTATATGCAAATAAAGAAGATATGGATGATATTGTAAATAAACCAACTGAACATTGGAATAAACTAGATAATATACCTTATAAAGGTAGGATAATTTTATCAACTGATGTTGCTGAAACAAGTATTACTCCAAAAAATATAACTAATGTAATTGATTCAGGATATCATCTAGAGAAATATTATAATCCAATAAAAAAAATAGAGATAATGACTACAGCCCCTGTAGCAATAAATAATATGATACAGCGCATGGGTCGAGTTGGGAGAGATATGAATGGTAATTTTTTTCCAATTTTTACACAAAAATTTTATAGTTTTAATAATAAAACAAACAATGTAATTTTAAAAGAATCTCATACACCAAGTATAATTTATGCAAATATTAAAGATAAGATTCATAAATTATTTTCATTAAATATAATTTCAAGTCCAAATGATATAATATCTAATTATAATATGATTAATAAACCTAATTTTGAAATTATGAAAAATATTGTACAAGAAATGAAAGATGAAAATTTAATTTTAAATTCAAGAAAATTAAATAATAAAAGAAATATACTTAGTGATCTAATATCTTTAAATAAACCACTTAATTCTGAAAAAGTATTACATTACATATTTGAAAATAAAAATTATTTACCTTATTTAAGAGAGATTTTGATATTTTTATATTATATTGAGGATCCGGATCAGTTTAGAGATTTTAATAAAAATAGTACTTTAATAACTATGTATGATAGGAATATTGAAGTAATAATTACTTATCACCTTATAATAAAAAGTTATTTCTCACATAACGTTATAGAAAAAAATATATTTGAGGATGACTCTATTTTTATGATGTTATCACTTACACACGATAAAAAAAATTTAAAAGGAATAAAAGAAAATAAAGAATTAAATAAAACATTAATAGAAGATTTATATAATATTGAAAAATATTTAAAATTATCAGAATTAAATAATATATTTTATATTTCTGAAATATTTTTACAACAAAAAAAAAAAATTAATGATAATTTTGTAAAAAATATTCAAAGTTGTATTATACAAGGTTATAATAATTTATATTTAAAACAAAATAATACATATATTTATAAGTCAATAAAAAATAATACAAAAA
>Ga0206127_1002024_pt1 | contig 20923 bp, 16 predicted proteins | sample Helgoland_Spring_6_FD_148646 | JGI IMG/M metagenome (GOLD analysis project Ga0206127, IMG submission 148646) | Pelagic subsurface seawater microbial communities from Kabeltonne, Helgoland, North Sea - Helgoland_Spring_Bloom_20160419_1 | ecosystem: Environmental > Aquatic > Marine > Epipelagic ...
ACATAATTTCCCCGAGACGATGGCCTTTAGAAACCAGCTCATCAAAGACCTCGGGGTCCAGTTGGTCGTGGGTTCCGTACAGGAATCCATCGATGAAGGCGCCGTTGTGGAAGAAACTGGAATCAATGCCTCAAGAAACGCACTTCAAACCACTACTCTGCTCGATACCATCGAGCGCAACAACTTTGACGCCTGTATGGGTGGCGCCCGTCGTGATGAAGAGAAAGCACGTGCTAAAGAGCGTTTCTTCTCGCACCGCGATGACTTTGGACAATGGGATCCAAAAAATCAGCGTCCAGAACTTTGGAATCTATTCAACGGTAAAAAGCGCATGGGTGAGAACTTCCGCGTGTTCCCTATTTCCAACTGGACAGAAATGGACGTTTGGCAATACATCCTCCAGGAAAATATCGCCATCCCAGAACTCTACTTTGCGAAAGAACGCAATGTTATCTGGAGACACGGTTCATGGCTTCCTATGAGTGAACACATCACGTTACGTGAAGGCGACGAGCCCCAAATAAAAATGGTACGCTTCCGTACACTAGGTGATATCACCATTACGGGTGGCCAGGAAAGCGATGCCGATACTTTAGAGAAAATAGTTCAAGAAGTGGCCTCTTCCCGTCAAACTGAGCGTGGTAACCGCGAAGACGATAAGCGCAGTGAAAGTGCTATGGAAGACCGCAAACGTCAAGGGTACTTTTAACCCATCAATTAGATTTAAGCATACGATGGAAGATAACTTCGATACCAATTCCTACCTCAATATGGAACTCCTTCGCTTCACTACTGCGGGTAGTGTAGACGATGGGAAATCAACTTTGATTGGGCGCCTACTTTACGATAGTAAAAGCATCTTTGAAGACCAAGTCGTGCAGATTGAACAAGCATCCACAAAAAAAGGGCTTGATCATGTCGACCTCAGCCTTTTTACGGACGGTCTCAAAGACGAACGTGAGCAAGGGATTACTATAGATGTAGCTTACCGCTATTTTGCCACACCTAAGCGTAAATTCATCATCGCAGATACACCAGGGCACGTTCAGTACACTCGTAACATGGTCACTGGTGCTTCAACCGCTAACCTGGCCCTCATCCTTGTAGATGCGCGTAAAGGAGTGATCGAACAAACCAAACGCCACACCTTTATTGCTTCGCTTTTGCAAATCCCACACGTCTTCGTCTGTATCAACAAGATGGACTTAGTGGACTACAGTCAAGAGGCCTATGATAAAGTAGTTAAGGAATACACCGACTTCGCGGCGAAACTAAACGTACAGGATGTCAGATTCATCCCTATGTCTGCACTGCACGGCGACAACGTTGTTACCCGCAGTGAACAGATGAGCTGGTACGAAGGTGGTACGCTCCTGCACAATCTTGAAACCGTACACATCTCTGCAGATTACAACCTGCGCGATTGCCGCTTCCCTGTTCAAACTGTCATCCGTCCACACAGCGATCAGTACCACGACTTCCGCGGCTATGCAGGACGCGTTGCAGGTGGTATCTTCAAAAAAGGAGATAAAGTCGTTGCACTACCATCAGGATTAAAAAGCACCATTTCAGGTATTCACACCTTAACCGGCGAACTGGAAGAAGCTTTTCCGCCTATGTCCGTCACCGTCACATTAGAAGATGATATCGACATCAGTCGTGGAGACATGCTCGTGCGAAGTGAAAACCGCCCAGAAGGTCAGCAAGACCTAGATGTCATGCTTTGCTGGCTCAATGCCAGTCCACCACGTCCACGTGCGAAATATGTCCTGAAACAAACCACCGCAGATGCCCGTGCGATGATTACTGAGATTCAGTATAAGATGGATATCAACACCCTCCACAGATTAGAGGAGGACAAGGATATTAAGATGAATGACATCGCACGTGTTAAGATTCGTTCCACCAAGCCAATCTTCGCTGATGAGTACAATCAAAACCGAGTCACAGGGTCGTTGATTCTAGTGGATGAAGCCACGAATGAGACGGTTGCTGCGGGGATGATCCGCTAAGTATACTATCACTTGAATAAAAACCCCAGCTTATAACAGCCGGGGTTTTTATGCTTTAAAATCTCTGCAGCCCGCAATCATTCGGTATATATGGTTTCATTATAAACAAGAATGATTTACAATACGGTAGTGTGAATTTGTAGACTTCCCTAGAAACCGGTCAGGTATTTAATTGATTAAATTAAACCTGTTATGATGAAGAGTAAATTCACAGAGAGCCAGATTATTAAGGCGAACGAGAACGGCCAGCGTGTAGAGGATTTTTGCAGAGAGCTGGGTATACGTCCTGCTACATTTTATGTGTGGTGCTAGAAGTATTCCGGCATGGAAGCCAGCAAACAAAAATGACTTGAAGAGCTCGAAGTAGAGAATGGCAAGCTTAAGCAGATGTATGCGGATCAGTCTTTGGACAACATGATGCTAAAAGATATATTGTCAAAAAAGTTTTAAAGCCTTCTGTTCTGCGTACTATGGTGAGCTACTTGTTAGCGGCCTATAAGGTGAGTATAGCGCGTGCATGTGGCGAAGTTAGTCTGCACAGATCTATATGGCACTATCAGGCAAAAAAAAGACAGCAGTGAGGTTATGGCGAAGCTAGCGTGAAGGCTTCCCATTAAACAGTAACGGTTAAAAATTAAAAATCGTTAACTTAGAAAAGAAGGAAGCTACATTCAACCCTGTAAGCCCATGCATAACGGCTTCATTGAAAGTTCAATAGAACTTTTAGAGTGGACGTGTTAGATGCGTATTGGTTTGATGGTATAGAATAGCTAGGCATTATATCCGAAAGGTGGTGGTACGACTACAACTTCTCATCCCCACACAAGTCTTTAGAATACAAGGGGACCTGACAATACAACAGTAGATTTTAAGAATCCTGATCCTTGATAAGAGAAACAAAATGAAATTGTTGTTAAATTTATCCCTGTCTGAAAAAAGGGTAGGTCTACACACAATTTGTAGTCTTTTCAAGACAAGATCTTTTCAACCTTAAAAAACAATCGATTTACCTATTGAACTTTAGTAACAAAATTAATCATATTTTCGGCAATTTTGTTTCTATCAAAATCTGCAAGCATTTTGTCACAATTCGCCTCAAAAGATTCTTTATTTAATCTTTGAATATCTTCGAGGGCACTTACAAAAGATTCTTTGTTCTCGGGCTCAAAACAAACACCTACTTTATAGTCAAGTATTAATTTTTTAGACTCTCCTTCAACACCTAGTAAAATTGGTTTGTACATCGCAATATTTTCAAATATCTTAGATGGAATAACGTTTTTAAACTCATCAGATTTTTTTAAATTCACCAACGAATAATCTGAGATATCTACATATAAAGGAATATCACTTTTTGCAACACTTTTTAGGAAAGTAAAATTATTTGAATATAAGGTTTTTGAGTATTCTATTAAATTTTGCTTTTCAGCACCATCCCCAATAAATAAAAAATGTAATTTGGCATTTGATATTTGAGATATACTATCCAAAATAAACTCTAATCCATGAGCTAATCCATGCGTGCCTATATAAGAAACAATAATTTTATTATCTAAGCCCAATGATTCTTTTAGAGCAATAACATCATTTGATTTGGTACTCCTAAAATTACTTACTAATACACCGTTTTTAAAAACGCCTACTTTTTCAGGCTTAATTCCATGCTTTGTTATTATATATTTCTTAAAACTATTTGTCACTACCACTATTCTGGATGCACTATGATATAAATGATGTTCTAATTTTTTGAGTACCGTAAAAGATTTTGAATTCTTATTCATTGAGCCGACCGCAGCAATTGAATCTGGCCATAAGTCTCTTACTTCCATTACCCAGGGTCTTTGTTTAAAAACACCTAACATCTTTCCTGTTATCGCTGTAAAAAACTGTGGACTTGTAGCTATTATTAAATCTGTTTTAACAAACAACCCAACCAAAAAAGAAGTTAACGCATAACTAACGTAATCAATTATACGCTTTACGAAACCATTATTAGCTGTAATATAAGACCAAACTCTAATTACTGTAATACCATCAATATTCTCTTTTTGATACAGCCTGTTTGTATATCCATCGAAGACTTTACCATTTGGAAAGTTTGGAAAACACGTTATAATTGTTACTTTATAACCCATATTAATCCATTTCAAACAATGTTCATACGTTCTCGTAGCAGGGGCATTTGTCTCAGGGGGGAAATTGTCTGTCAAAAAAAGAATTCTCATAGTGAGATTTTAGTTTTTAGTTTTTGGTCAAACACAACCACAATTTTATAGGCTAAGTTAGTTTTATTAAACCCTGCAGATAATTGATATTCTTCAATGTAAATGTTAGATGCTCTCTCAAATTCAACAGACACCCCTACAGATTCGAGTATTATTGTGTTACCATCAACTACTGGTTTTGTTATTGCAAAGTGTAAATGAAAATAAGCCCTGGCTTTATTACTTGTTGATCTATTTATTTCATCTGACAGAATTAGATATTTATCTCCCCATAAAAAAGATCTCGTGTGTTTATAGCCAACACTTAAATATCCATCATGACTAGCTTCAATAATATTCGGCATTTCTGTTAAATGAATTATTCGAGCTCTTTTCGCTACACGAAATCCTCCCCAAACTTGAGTTTGATCTTTATACCCTATTTTTACTGTATTGTGAGAATGTGTAGCCCTTTCAGATTGTCGAATAGCATTTTTTTCATAAGTTGAAATACCAGTGTCTACAAAAATTGGACTTCCCCTTTTAATTAATTCGAAATTAAATGTATCACTGTGCGCATGACCAGGTTGGTAATCAGGACCAACATTTCCTACATCTAAAAATAATTCATAGTGTTTTGATGTGATTTTTCGGTAGCCTGACTCTGAAAGAGGTATATTTTGACTTTTAATTCCCATTTGTTCAGCACAAGCAAATATCTTTTTAGAATGTGGCGCAATGCTAAATGTTGCATCATTTACCATTGGAATGTCTCCATTCTTATAAGCTATATTACCAAGCCAAGAGATCATTAAACTAGCTTTTTGTTCTAAAAATGACAATAAATCATCTTTTCTCCATTCACTATTTAGTCTAATTAGCCATATACAATCTAACAGCCTTGATGAGACAATTTGGTGATACATTGGAGATAGTTCAAAATGCGCACCGTCTTTTAAAACCTGTTCATTTAATTCAGTTATAAGGAGATTCATAGACTTATTGTACATCTCTTCATCCTGAAAATAGTACGCTCCAAATAATAATGAAAATGAATTCTCCAATAAATGATTCCCTAACAAATGATACTCTAAATTTTTAAAAAGTGCAACATAATGTTGAAACAATATCTCATCAATACTAGAATCCTTAACAGCATTATCTGAGAGAAACTTCACCCAATTTATACCTCTTAAAGAGATAGGATATGGCTCCTTACCATCTATTAATAAAGAGTCATTATCTACATAATCTTGAATTAATCGTAAACCGACTTCTTTAGAGATATTCTGCTGATTGAGAAAGTCAAAATAATTCAAGTTATAAGTCCAAAGCTTTCCAAATTCATTGAAATTCCAATTAATTTTATCTGAGAAACTATGAGAAATATTTAAAAACGTAAACGAATTCGTATCTTTAAAATAACTGCTTTCATAATCAATTATGTTTTTCCAGACTATCGGTCTAATATCTTTAACGACTCTCTTTTCTGAATTCCCTCCATTAAATCTAGAGCCCAAAAAATAATAAAAACGATAATATATCTGAATTAGCCTTAGATGTATTACCGTATTTATAAGTAACTTTATTTTATTAAAATCCATTGACCCTCTTTCAATGATTTTATGGCTGCAAAGGAAGCTTTCGTTGTATTTACGATTTCATCAAAAGGGATAATTGAATTTCCTCCATTTTCTTGTTGAAATAATAATTCTTTAAATTGATTAAAATGCCCCTTATTTTGCCCTGATTTTAAACCAGAAAAACCTTCAAAACCAAATCCTTTTAATGTTCTCCAATTATCCATTACAAGTGTTCTTTCTTGAGAATAAACTTCGACTCTTTCTTTAGAGTAGCTTTTACTCCCATTTGCAAAATAATTGATAACAGCATTTGTACCATTCTCATATTTCAATAAAATACTAGCATTATCAGTATTTTCTTCTGGATTTTCACCCATAGCATTCATACATACAGAAACTACTTTTGATCCAGAAAGATAAGTGCAAAGGTCAATATAATGACAAGCCTCACCTATTATCCTACCTCCTCCAAGTTGCATATCATGAATCCAAACATCCTTTGGAACAAATCCAGCATTCATAGTGGCAACGATGTTAATTGGTGTGGTAGAACTCCCCAATACTTCCTTCATTTTCTTTGCTAATGGAGCAAATCTTCTATTAAATCCTACTGTTATGTTAACATTACTAACATTATAAGCTTCAATAATTTGATCTAGCTCCTTTTGATTCATAGCCAATGGTTTTTCTACAAATACACTTTTACCCGCGTGAATGGCTTCAATGGCCATTTTAGCATGCATATAATGTTGCGTAGTAACCAACACCAGATCGACCTCATCATCATTTAATATTTGATGATAATCCGAAGTTGAATTGGCTATACTATATTTTTTTGCCATGATTGTAGAAGATAACCCCCCTGAACTAGCAATGTATTTTATGTTAGTATTACTTTTCTTGAGATTTGGAAGAATAGTAGAACTCGTAAAATTACCAGCTCCTATGATGCCAACAATCCCTTTCTTTCCTTGAAAAGATTTATCAATCAATTTGATGGTACTTTTTTGTTCTTGCGATGATGAGTACTCTAAAATTGACGCAATCGATTTTGAATGAGACATATCTCCATATATCTTCTGATAATCATTCAATGGGACTCTATCAGTAATCAAAGAGCTTACATCTAAGTTTTTCTTTGAAATTGCATTCAGAACCGCTTCAAAATTTCGTTTTTCTGTCCAACGCACATAGCCAATTGGATAATCATGTCCCTTTTGTTCGTATTCTTCATCATATCTTCCTGCACCGTAAGAACAAGAAACTTGAAACGTAATTTCTTTTTCAAAGAAATCTGCACGACTAATGTCTAAACCAATAACCCCAACAAGAATTATGCGTCCTCTTTTTCTACACATATTTGCAGATTGAGAAATAATTTCATTGCTTTTATTTGAAGCCGTAATAATTACACCGTCTGCACCAACCCCATTAGTGTACGATTCTACAAACTTTACTTGATCAGTTCCTTCGGCTGGATTAATGGCTATAATTCCTTTTTCATTTGCGATTCTAACTTTTTCTTGATCAAAATCAAAACCTATCACATTACACCCATTTGCTAATAATAATTCTGCAGTAATGAGCCCAATTAAACCAAGACCGACAACTACAATCGTTTCTCCAAATGTTGGTTGCAATAATCTAATACCCTGCAGACCAATAGCGCCTATAACTGTAAAAGCAGCCTCTTCATCTGTTATATTATCTGGAATTTTTGCAACTAAATTTTTGGGTACGCAAACATACTCAGCATGATTCCCGTTTGAGGCAACTCTATCTCCAATAGAAAATTCTGTAACGCCTTTACCTACAGCAACAACCTTCCCTACATTACAATATCCAAGCGGTAATGGTTGACCAAGTTTATTAAATACGGCCTCTAATGTTGGTCTTAACCCATCTGTCTTAACTTTATCCAAAACCATATTCACTTTGTCTGGCTGCTGTTTTGCTTTCTGAATAAAGTTCGCTTTACCAAAATCAACTAACATTCTCTCAGTACCTAGTGATACTAAAGATCTTGTTGTTTGAATAAGTACGGCTCCTGGTTTTACTCTAGGAACTGGGACTTCTTCTAAAATTGTATCTCCTTTTTTAAGATCTTGTATTATCTGTTTCATACTATTTATTACACTTGGAAAATAAAATTTGATTTATCACTTCTAATTGCATGAGTAATTTCTAACATAAGTCTTGTAGAAATTTCAACTTCAGAAAAATCTCTTTCGTTACTCTTTGAAAAAGGCTGAAGAATCGCGTTTTCGTGGCCTACATTTTTTCTGAAAAAACGCTTTTTAACTAACTTCTCACCATTCCAAATAGTCATTCTTCTAAAATCATCAATTTTCACAATTAAATCTGAATACTGAATATTAATAGATTCATTAATCCCCTCAAAAGGTTCTTCTCTTGATGTTAATATAACCGTAATTAAATCCATTTCGTCTGTTACCATGGTGATAGCAACATTATCATCTTTTGCTTCTTGATCACTAGACGTTATTGTTACGCTTATTTCATTAGGCAATCCTACTGTTTTCAGTATGTTGATTGCTAAATCTAGCCAGTGACCAATATTACCGCAAACCCTGGTCCCTTCTTTATAATCTCTATACCAATGATTTTCTTCCAACTTATGCCCAGTCACAAAACAACTTAAAGATAATGGTGTCCTCTTTGAGAAGTTTAAATAGTTTCGAACTTCAATTATTGCAGGCGAGAATGGTCTGTTATAACCAACGTACAGACTTTTGTTTTTTGTAGCTTTAATTAGTCTAGAGAATTGTTCCCCTGTGACACTAATAGGTTTTTCGACGTAAACGATTTTATGTGCATTCAAAGCTTTAATCGCATAATCTGTATGGCTTGCATGATTAGAGGCTATATAAACAATTTTTACACGTTCATCAGAGATCAATTCATCTACACTACTAAAAACTTTAGTATTGTAATAATTGGCATATGTCGATGCATTTTCTCTATCTATATCGTAAACACCTACAGTGCAATTTCCTCTATTTTTCTTCAGATAATATCCAATCGTCGCAAAAGAAAATTGACCAGTGCCTACAATTGCGATTTCCTTTTTGTGACTGCGATAAGAAAGAGGTAATCTAATTAATGGGGTTTTTCGAAGTCTCCCAAAAACCTTTATGTAAGCTCTACCCAAACCATATATCTTAAAGAACCTATATATTTTACGTAATTTACTTTTCACCTTTAAAATCCATTAAATATCATTTCTAAATCAGTTTACTCCAGAAAAAAATTGGTCATGTCTTTTTGTATATCATCCTCCCATTTTGTCTGAACATCAAAATCATTAATTATGGTACTATAATTGACCTTGATATAGTCGATCGATTTTTCAAAATCTGTATAGCCGTCAATCCAAAATATAGAATCGGTGCTATTTTCAAAACTTGCTCTTAACGAACACATGTGTTTTCCCATTACAGTTGGAATACCTAGATTAATGTACGAATAAGCTTTATTAGGGCTCGCTATCTTATTTATACCAGTTTCATATGTGTCATCCCATCCATAAAAAAAACCAGCAACATTATAATTTTTTATCTTTTCAAAAACATCTAAATCGTTTCTAAATGCATCAAGGTATTTAATATGTCCTAACGACTCCAAACTTCTGAAATAATCTTTATCAAATATATTTCCAATTATATATAAATACACATTGGTTTTCCTTCGATCATTATACTTATTTATATAAGTACACAATATATCCAAGTCTCTTCCTTTCATTACATTTCCTATCCATAATACCCCACTAAATTCATCGTCATTTATTGATCTCTTTTTAGACAATTTATTTCTGGTATTTGGCACTACTAAATGCTTACTCCCTAACAATTTAAAATCTTTCTTCAATTCTTCTATTTGACTTTCCGATATACCTACCAAATTATCAATTGAAATCGAGCCCAGTGCCTTTTTAAAAAATGACTCAGTCATATTTGATAAAATTTTTACAATTTTTGGACTTTTTATTCTTTTTCCGATTTGATACGAAATCTCCCACGGTATCCAATCATGATAATCGAATGTGATCGAATAAACATTCGAAAATTTAGACCACCAACTACACAACAATAAACCAAATAAACCACTATCATGGATGTATATAGAATATTGATCACTTCTCTTTATTGACGACATTTTAATGATTGACTTCACCTTGAAATAATCTAACCTATTTGCTAGGTAGAAAACTTTTTTCCTATCATAATTATCATGCAAACGATAACTATTTTCATAGAATATTTTAGTCGTATACCTTTTAGATAAAACTTCATTCATCCGGCTAATACGTTTGTCATTAACATCATGTGATGGGCAAAGTACAATTATGGTTTCCAAAGCAATCTGACTTTATAAATGAAATATGATATTATAATCAACAATATAACTCCTTTGTTAAACAGAAATACAATGTCGCCTGCCGAATAAATCGCCATATAGAAAGTAATAAAACTAAAAATAACAATATTCCCTACGATCTTTTTACGTCTTAAGAATTCATAAGTAATTTTGTTTAGAAAGAATGCTAATAAAGATGAGATCAGAATCACTCCGACTAATCCAAAATTATGATAAATACTTCCTATAAAGCTAATAGAAGCTGTTCCTCTTTCAGTACCATGTATTAGGCCAAAAACGATATGCTGAATTTCAGAACCCTTGATTCCGGGGAAAATACCAATAATTCCTCTAAACCAATCATATCCATAAGTTATAGGGATATCATATAAATATTGAAATGTTCTTAGAGAATCTTGCTGCTCTATAATAAATATACGGGCCAACAAGTTTTCAAGAATTGATCCAGCACTTAACTCATCCGTGCGGCCTAGAAAAAAGCTACCTACCCCAAAAATAAAAACAATAAATAACGATGGAATTACAATTGAACGAACTTTAAATTTATCCAAGTAATAAGACGATAATTGAAAAGACACAAAAGTATACATTAAAAATGCTCTTTGACCTGTACCGACTAAACCGAAGAAGGCTATCGGAACTAAAACTAAGTATAATACTTTTTTACTTTTAACTTTATTAGATATCAGTGCAATAACTGATACTGGAAGAAGTACGTTCTTAAACTGATTAAAATACCCAGGAGCAAAATATGTTTCTCCGGAATAAGAATTCACCCTAGCAGTAGTTATATCAGCAGCAGAAAAATCATTGAACACCAATAGAAAAACATTATAGCCTAAAAGATAAAAATACAAAAGCGTTAAAAACGATGATAATATTGCTAGGCACCAAAATATTTGAATCGCACGTTTAGAATCATACTGAACAGGAATCAATTTGTATTCTTTAAGCTTTTTAGAAATTGAAAACCTTGTGTTAAATAAAATTGTAGTGAAGGTGTAAAAGAATAGGAAGCATGCGATTAAAAGAAAATAATAAATATCACTCTCAAGATTACTATCCAAGTTCAGGATAGTACCCATGTACATAATAAAAAAAAATATCAAGTAAAAAAAGGGAAGAGTATTCTTAACCGCTCGATAAGTTAAATAGATACAAATAAGGAATGAAAGAAGGAATGAAAAAATCATCTCAAGATTTCCTCTATAGCATCAATTTCATCTTGAACATTGCACAACTTCCATTTATCGATATTCTGTAAAGAGGTTCTCTCATCAAACACACTATACTCATCCCAATTTCCCTCAGAAATATTTAAAAAATCAAACAGGTCATTCTTAGTGGCCTCTTTGTCTTTTACAACATCTTCGAAATTAATAACTAAAACATTATCCAATTTACTTATCGCGTTTAAATCACATTCAAATCTTTTCCGAATGTGAGCAAACATTTGAACACTATTATCAACCTTTATTAAGCCTTCGTTTAATGGGTTCACGTCAATTGCAATATTCTTACCTACAATTGCAGGTAACTTTTCTCTAATTTCAACATATTGATCCTTCCAATTACGATTAATAACTACATGCTTCATATCGCTATTGAATTTATTGAAGTGTTTAATGTATGAAGGACTGATCATTTGATCTAAAACGAGAACCCCGTTTTCTTTGTTTTTCATGCTAGAATCTTCAGTTAAGACCTCAATAAACTTTTTCAAAGCTTCCTTTTGAGTTATTCTATCCTGAGCAAATAATCCTCTGTAAGAACTGTCACAAAATTCACGATACTTTGGTCCAAATAAATCCTTTCCACCTGCTTTAGGATAAAACAGAACTTTTGGGAAAATCATCAATTTTCTACAGATTAGCCTCATGGCAGAACCTAAAAATCTATTTGTTATTGTTCGATTAAATTCTTCAAACATCCTTTGAGAATTGGCTATTCTAACCTTTTCTTCTGCTAAAAGATTTGCGAATAACTCTCCATATCCAAAAGCACTATACTCAACTGGGCAAACAGATATGTTTTCGTACTCTTCCATTAAAGCTACTAACGCACTGCTTCCTGTCCAGTAACCTCCACTAACATTGACTATTTTCATTACAAATCCATATTTAGTTTTCTGAATTTTCTCACGGTACTAAATAATTGTAGACCCACAAAAATAGAAGAAAGTACGTAATTTAAAGATGAACTAATTCGTATTTGCACGTAAAACACCAGTAATAGCAATACAATAATGCTCAAAATATTTTCGATAGAAAACCACTCATTAGTATCTATACTAATAGATAAAATTTTCAATGTCTTCCTAAAATAAAGCAAATACGGAATTGCTGAAGCTAAACAGAAGATCAGAAAAATTGAATTAAATGAATCCAAAAAATAACCAAGCAGTAGCGCCGACAAACGAAATGCAAATAATGTGGTTTGAAAGGACAATTCCATACGCTGATTTTTCGTAATGTTTAATAGGCTCAATACTGGCACCGAAATAAACATTGACAACACCCAGAAGAAAGAACCTTTAAACAAGAAACCCATTTCATCCCAGCCGTCCCCAAACAAAATACTTACGATCAACTCATCAAATAATAAAATCCCCCCGAAAGCTGCAATATAAAACTTGATTTGCACAGACAAAATTTGTGATATCAATAAATTGATATCTTCCTTTAATGAGTACAATTGAAAAAGAGTTTTGGATAACGATTCTGTAAGGATTGCAAAAGGAGAGATCACAATTCTTTGTGTATACATATAAGAGGCACTATACTCTAGACCAAACATTCTTTCGAAAATAAAAATGGGTAGCTGGGTACCTAGCGAATTCATAAAATCTGATGGTGTCGAATATTTAATAAAATTGATGTTCTGTTTCAACTTTGAAACAAAGGTCTTCTTATCCACTATTCTAAATTGGAACGTCTTTTGTCTGAAAAATAAAATTGAAGATAAGATTCCAAGATCATACCCTAAAATTAATCCTTTGTCTACATCTAAAGCGATAAAGATCAATTGAAAGAAAATAATAAAAATAGGCTTGGTAAACCTGAACAGTACGAGCTTAGATATGTCCTTTTCTGAGATAGTCCAATAAGTACAAATGATACTATTGATGGTCAGAAAACACCCGAAAAAGGTGAGTATAGAAAGAGTGAAATCTTGATAGATTGCTTGAATTACCAGTGAGAAGATAAGAGATGTCCCAAGAGACAACATAGAAGTTACTGCCCCTAAATCTCTCTTATCTTTGTTAGAACTAGTTGCATTTTCTACAAAACCTAGTTCTATCCTGAATGCTCCAACCAACGTGTAAATGCCAACTGACGCAAAGAAAATAGAATACAGGCCTATTTGCGTTTTCGATTCAAGTCGCGTAATAAATGGGGTGAAAACGATTGTAGCAACTTGGCCGAGAATTGATGAATAGAGTAAAAATTTATTTGAATTGAGCTTTTTTAACACTATGCACCTGCTTTGAATCTATATATCTTAACCAGATTATCCCAAAGTTTCTTTTCAGATTTAAATTCAGCATGGTGTTTTTTATCTCTAGAAATGTAATCTACTAGGTCTGATTCCTCCCACTTCATTTTCTTTAAGAAGTACTTTGTATCTAAGGCAAGTTTCTCTGCATCGTCGTATGGAGATTTCGCTAGAACCTTTAATCCCTCATCTCTCGTAAGATCTCCATTTAAGACTTCTGCACTTAAATGGACAATTCTTTTATCAACGTTAAACTTTTTTGGAAGAATAAATCCTTGATAAAATCTGGTAAATACGGATTCATAATGTTTGTAAGGATACGGTTTGTAGCTATAATTCTTCACCAATACATCTAGAGCAATATTCTTTGTATAATCGATGTAATCTAAGAAATCTACCCATTTAATTTTTCTAAAATAAGTATCCTTGATATAATCTTTAACTCCAAATGTTGGCATCGTTTTAAACTTTGGACCATTATAGGACTTTACAATACTTTTAATGTTCTTTTTGTCGAACTTAAACCAATTCCAATCCGATGGCATAGGTATACCTTCGGTTGCATGATTTGTTCCTGCCAAAATATGCTTGATCTTAAACTTCCTTGCTAGATTATAGTTGACCGCAATCATTGCATTGTCATAAAGCAGCTCAACATCTACAACGTCTGCTTTAAAGAAACAATTCATCATTTCTCTATATTCATCCCAATCGATGACATGAGTAAATAAATCAACACCTAATTTCTCGCATAAGTTCTTAATGTTGTTATTTGCCAACTCAGAATTCCAGCCGTTATCCATGTGAACCGCAAGTGGTTTTAAGCCCATCTCTATAGTCTTTACAAGAGTGTAGGAGCTATCCACACCTCCACTTACACCTACGATACAATCATATTTTTTTCTCCTGTTTTGCTTGATGCTTGACACCAAAGCATCTAATGAATCATAATGAACAGGCTTGACTCTTTTCACTTCAGCAAAATACTGACTACAGCTACTACAAGTTCCGTCATCGAACACTTCAACCCCTACTATTCCGGAATTCATTAAACATCGTGCACACTTGTGTTCTTTCATAATATTTCATTTAGTACGTCTCTAGTTGGGTAATCTATAAGTACGGCCTTAAAAGGTCCGTGTAAAGTAAATAATCTACCAACTCCTACAGCAAATGCTCCGTTATTAAAAGCACCGGAAATATCGTCAAGTGACTTCGCGCCACCACATAAAATTATCGGTTTATTAATATATTTTCTTGCTCTTTTGACGATCTCAACATCCAAGCCATCAAAGGTTCCTTCCCGGTCAACAGACATTAATTGTAGCTCTCCGAATTCCCAATTATTGAGATCCTTCAATATGGTGTCAAAATCTTGACTCGCATAGTTCTTTAAAAATCCTCGCTTAAATACTCTATACTTATCTTTAATTAAGATTAGATCAATACTTAGAATAATACTTTGAGCGCCAAATGACTCGGCAATCTCATTTATAATTTCAGGCTTTTTAAATAATGAAGATTGAATAATGACCTTCTCAACACCTGATCTCAAGATCCTAGAGGCCTGCTTATAATTTGTGATTCCACCACCATAGCTTATAGGCATAAAACACTCATTAGCGATCCTTTCAATCAGTTCAAAATTAGGTTCATAATTATAACGGGTACATCCTATATCTACTATTGATAATTCATCAATTTCTTTTTCATTGAAAATCTTAGCCGTGTTTATAGGATCCCCAACATACATGGGAGATTTAAATCTCTCGGTCTTAACCAACTTATCTTTGGAGATGAGTAACTGCGGTATTATCCTTTTATTAAACATTATAATTTATAGAAGTTTTTTAATACTTTCATTCCTGACTTCAGGCTCTTCTCTGGATGAAATTGCAATCCAAAAACATTTTTTGAAAATATCGCACTTGGAAATGGATCACCATACTCGGTGTTGGCAAGTACATTCTCAGCGGCAACTTTCAAATAAAAACTATGAGCGAAATAGAACCTATCTGCCTCAGTTATATCATTAAAGAGTGGGTGATCAGTCATTTGAGATAAGGTATTCCACCCCATGTGAGGCACCGGAAAATCTTGACTCTCTCTAAATTTCTTAGATTCTCCCGAAATTATACCTAGTCCTTTTTCTACACCTTCTTCACTAATATCCAATAATAATTGAGAACCCAAACAAATACCTAAAAGGATATTATTATTATTCCTAGTAAACTCAATCAGTTCTTCATTGAATCCATTATTGTGAAGATTATGGACTGCCGCATCAAATTTTCCAACACCTGGTAAAATTACTTTTTGAAAACTATTCAATTTCTTATAATCAGAAATAAACTCAGATTCGATATTCAAGTAGTCTAACATATTGGCTACAGAATTAATGTTCCCTGCGCCATAATCAACGATTCCTATTCTCATTATTTCTTACTAAAAAAATGTTTTATATGATCACATATATATTCTAATTTGTCCTCTGATATTTCCGGGAAAATTGGCAAACTCAATAGTTTACTTTGATAGCTGCTTGAAACAGCATACTCATCATGAGAATAACCACGGTCAGCATAAGCTGGTTGATTAGGTAAAGAAATCGGATAATGAACACCCGTAGAAATTCCTTTTGATTTTAAATAGTCCTTTAGGCCATCTCTATCTTCCACTCTAATCACAAAAAGATGCCAAACTGGATTACATTTTGAATGAATCACTGGCAAGTTCAATTCACTGGTCTCAGAAAGTTTATCCAGATAATACTTCGCAATTTCTCTCCTTTTATTAGTCCAATCAGGAAGATGCTTTAATTTCACATTCAATATGGCAGCCTGCATACCATCCATTCGGCTATTTATCCCTTCAAATTCGTGCGCATATTTTGAGATACGTCCATGGTTTGCATACATTCTCATTCTTTTCGCCAGTTCGTCATTATTGGTCGTTATTGCTCCGGCATCACCATATGCACCTAAGTTTTTACCTGGATAAAAACTAAATGTCGCACAATCTCCCATAGTACCGACCATTTTAACATCTCCATTATTTGTTTTGTATTCTGCTAGATGACCTTGAGCTGAATCTTCAATCAAATAAAGTTTGTGTTTTTTACAAATTTTCAATAAAGTATCCATATCCGCTGGTTGTCCGTATAAATGAACAGCGATAATTGCCTTTGTCCTTTCTGTTATTGCGTCTTCTATCTTTTCACAATCAATATTATAAGTATCTGGGTCATTATCTACAAAAACCACTTTCCCTCCAACAACAGAAACTACTTCTGCCGTTGACATAAAGGAATTCGCCGGTACAATAACCTCATCATTATCAGATATTCCCATCATCTTAAGAGCGATTACAATAGCATCAGTACCATTACCTACTCCTATACAATGTTTTACACCAATGGCATTTGCGAAATTTGACTCAAATTCGCTGATTCTTTTACCTCCAATAAAGGCTGTTTCATTCAAAACATTATGAAGTTCATCATCAATCTCAGACTTTATCATTTCATACTGTAATCCTAAGTCTACAAATGGTATTTCCATATCTATATTTTTTTCGATTTTCTAGCAGGATTGCCGTAATAAACTCCTGGCTCCATAATATTCTTAGTAACTACAGCTCCTGCCCCTATAACTACATTATCACATATATCAATTGGCAAAATGGTGGCATTAGATCCAACACTTACATTGTTTCCTATTTTAGTCTCTTTCCACAAGGTTGTATCTCCCCGTGCAGGTCCGTTATTTTCAAATAAGTCATTGATAAACATAACACCGTGCCCGATAAAACAATTCTTCCCAATCGTCACCATTTCACAGATAAATGAATGACTTTGCACCTTTGAATTATCGCCTATATATGTATTTTTTTGAATTTCCGTGAAGGGTCCAATGAATACATTTTCACCTAGAACACATCCATATAAGTTGCATGGTTCGACTAATTTACAACCAGTCCCTGCTTTTATGTCTACTATTTTTGATTGTATTATTCTCATTTTTCTATATAATTTTTTATTATATAATTTGCTATTGCTAATGATGCTGTTGCACCAGGAGATGGTGCATTTAAAACATGAATTTGATTGCCGAATCTCTCAATTCTAAAATCCATTAATAAATTTCCTTCAGGATCAATTGCTTGAGCTCTTACGCCCGCCCCGCCTTTTTTTAACATAGAAATCTCTATCTCAGGCATCATTATTTTTGCCTTTTTGATAAAAGATTTTTTGAATAAAGAACTCGAAAATTCGCCCAATGCAAAATGAAAATTATTTTCAACAAAATTGTGAAGTCCTTTATAAGTTAAGCTATCAAAGCTATCTCTTAACGAAAAATCTGTGTTCTTATAACCTTCCCTTTTAAAAGCTAGTACAGCATTTGGTCCAACCTCTCTATCTCCATTTATCATTCGCGTAAAATGAACACCCAAAAAAGGAAATTTCGGATTAGGTACTGGATAAACTAGATGGTTAACCATGTCTTTGTATTCATTTTTAAAACTCATATACTCTCCCCTAAAAGGGACTATTCGAACGGGCCTTTTAGTGTGAGTTAAATTTTTAAAAACTTTATCTGAGTGCAATCCTGAGCTGTTAATTACTAAATCATATGTGTTTTCCTTCGCATTATGATTTATTATAGATTTATTATTCTTTGAAATAATATTGTTAATTTCAGTATTAAAAAATATTTCGCCGTCGTTAGATTTTATAAGTTCTACTAATTTCAACATTACCCCCTTATAATCAACAATACCTTCCTCTGGCACTAAAAGAGCATTCATGCCAATTATATTAGGTTCTCTTTTATTTATTTCTTTTTTATCAAGAAACTTAAGATTTCTAAGTCCATTAAGTTTTCCCCTATTAGCAATGTCGTGCAGAATTCTATTGTCATTATTGTTAGTGGCTACAACAATTTTTCCGCATTGATCAAAATTAACTTCGTTTTGTTGACAAAATAATATCATTTCTCTAATACCTTCAACTGCTAATTGGGCTTTGAGTGAATTTGGCTTATAATTTAATCCACAATGGAGTACACCGCTATTTCTTCCTGACTGATGACACCCTAATTGTGCTTCTTTTTCAAAAATAGTTACTCTAAAATCAGCAGCTTTTAAAGATAATTTATACCCTATTGCTAAACCTAAAATACCACCTCCAATAATCGCAACATTTTTCATGGTTTTATTTATTTATACCACAAAAGTCTAAAACTATTTTGTTGGGTTTAATATTAATTTGTTGAAATTCATTGTGAGCGACTAAAAAAACTACAATGTCTGCCTTATCAATTGCTTCTATATAATTTGTTAACTTATACACTGAATGTGTTTCAATATTGGGTTCCACGATATAATGCTCATCATTGTTTGAATTTTGTAATACCTTTTGAGCTATGTATTTAGCTGGAGACTCTCTCAAATCATCTATATTTGGTTTAAACGCTAAGCCCATTAAAGCAGTTTTTGGCTTTCTGCCGTTTTTTAATTCAAATTGAAGTTTCACATTTTGAATTTTTTCAGCGCACCAAAAAGACTTATAGTTATTGACCTCTCTTGCTGTACCGATCATTTTTGATTCCGCTGGGTAGTCAGAAACAATAAAATACGGATCCACAGCGATACAATGTCCACCAACACCGCAGCCTGGCTGTAAAATATTTACTCTGGGATGTTTATTAGCTAGATTTATTAATTCCCAAACGTTAATATCGGCCTTATCACATATCAAAGAAAGTTCGTTCGCAAATGCTATTTGAGAGTCTCTAGATGAATTTTCTACTAGTTTACACATCTCAGCAGTACGGGCATTTGTTCCATGCAACTCACCCTTTACATACTTACTATAAAATGAGATCGCTTTTTGAGTAGAAGCTTCATCGACACCACCAATGACACGTTCATTCTCAATAAGTTCATGCATGACATTTCCTGGCAAAACTCTTTCAGGACAGTAGGCGATATGAATAACTCCTTCTAGCTCAGGTCTAGATGCAAATATTAGTTTCTGCATTTTCTCAGTTGTACCTATTGGACAAGTCGATTCGATGATATATAAATCTCCTTTTTTCAAGAGTGGAATAACGCCTTTTGTTGCGGCCTCAACAAATGAAATATCTGGCTCGTGAATTCCCTTAAATGGAGTAGGGACTACAATTAAATATACTTCCGCTGAACGTGCTTTCGTAGACGCCTTAAAAAAACCATTAGAAACTGCTTTTGAAACAATTTCATCTAAATCGGGCTCCACAATGTGTATTTGTCCTTGATTTATGGTGTCAACAACACTTTGGTTGATGTCAACACCTAACACATTCGTTCCGTGAGATGCTATTAATGCTGATGTTGGCAATCCAATATATCCTAATCCTACAGTTACTACTTCTGGGTTCATTAATTTAAATTTTTTATAAAGTCTACAATTCTTTTTGATGCCAACCCGTCTCCATATGGATTATGAAGTTTTGACATTTTAACAAAATTCTCTTCATTGTTTAATAAGTCCAATGCTTTAGACACAATCAAATCTTCATTAGTTCCAACAAGTAAAACCGTTCCTGCTTCTACCGCTTCAGGTCTCTCAGTGGTATCTCTCATAACTAAAACTGGTTTACCTAAACTTGGAGCTTCTTCTTGAACACCTCCACTATCGGTAATAATTATTTTAGATCGATTCATAAGCCAAATGAAATCTTGATACGCTAGTGGATCTATTAAATGTATATTATTAACTCCTGATAAAATTCTATTCACTGGTTCCTGTACTTTCGGGTTTAAATGAACCGGATAAATAATGATACGATTTGTATCGTCTTCAGCTATTCGTTTCAATCCTTTACAAATCCTTTCAAATCCGCCACCATGGTTCTCTCTTCGGTGTCCTGTTACTAAAACTACTTCTTGATTGCCTATTTTTTTTGAAAGATCTTGTATTAATCCACTTGGACTCTCATTCACTTTTTCAACAGATTTGATTAGAGCGTCTATCACAGTATTTCCAGTCACTAAAATTGAGCTCTCAGAAATATTTTCTTTTAGTAAATTACTTTGTGAAGTTTCCGTCGGAGCGAAATGGTAATCACAAATCCTACCAGTGATTTGACGGTTTATTTCCTCTGGAAAAGGAGAGTTTTTGTTATTTGTTCTAAGGCCTGCCTCAACGTGACATACTTTTGCTCCAGAGTAAAAACTTGCGATAGAC
>Ga0206127_1002026_pt1 | contig 20914 bp, 10 predicted proteins | sample Helgoland_Spring_6_FD_148646 | JGI IMG/M metagenome (GOLD analysis project Ga0206127, IMG submission 148646) | Pelagic subsurface seawater microbial communities from Kabeltonne, Helgoland, North Sea - Helgoland_Spring_Bloom_20160419_1 | ecosystem: Environmental > Aquatic > Marine > Epipelagic ...
GGGCGAGGCGGGGGAGGGGGAGGGGGAGGATTGGGCGGGTTGGGCGGGTTTGGGGAATCGGGTCGGGGTGGTGGTGGCGACGGCTCGGGCGGAGGATTTGGCGCGGGTGGCCATGGCGGCCATGGCGGAGAGTACCGCGACGGAGGTGGCGGCGGGTGCGATCCGTGCACGTCCCAATAGGGCACCGAGTGCCGCACCGTTACCGGAAGCTCGCTGTTTCCCGGCGAAGCGTCCGACTTGGGAAACTCATCGCCCAATGCGACCCTTGGCGGCACTACCGCCTCGACGACGCGTGGCGTGGCGGTGGATTTTGCGAGGATCGTCTTGGGCCCTCGCAGTGGCGGCTTTGACGGCGCGCGTCCCCTGGCGGCCAGTTTGGCCGCTGGTGAAGAAGGGTGGCCGTCGCGCGCGAGGAGAAAGCGCAGCACGAGACCCGTGCCGCCCGCCATCAGCACTAGAATGCAGAAAAAGAGGCAGCAGCGACGGCATCCGTGTTGGGGAAGCACGGCGCCATCCTCCTCGTCGCCGCTCTCGTCGCCACTGTACGCGGCGCCATTGTTGGCTGTTGCGAGGCACGCATAGTTGCCACCACCCGCCCGTCGCGCGCCAATGGTCACCGTGGCCGGTTTCAGGTGGAAGCGCGCGAGTGCACAGGGCGAGGCCGCGACAAGGGGTGGTTGCGAAACCAGCGCACGGCGCTCTTCGGTTGCTGCGCCGTGTCCAAAGGACCACCGAAACGCCGACTGCTGAGAAGACGGGGCTGGCATCGCAACCGGCAACCCAAGGAATAAAAATAATTCGGTGTCTTGCGGAAGGTGTTGTGCACACGCTGGCAGATTTAGCGAGGCTGTATCCGTACCGCGTGCATGGGGTTTTACGCGCTTGGGCTCGACGCGCCCCTGGAGCCAACGGCGCTGCTGCACGATCCGCGCACGTGCACCAAGGACTGCTGCCGCATGGTGCCGCGCACGGTGGTGACGCCCGCGGGCACGCGCGTGCGCCCGCCTTCGTTTGGGCACGTGCCGCTGGCGGCCATACCGACCATACCAACCACCACCACCACCACGCTCGAAGCGCACGAAGCGCTTGGCCCACTCGAAACCATCACGCAATCGATTTTGGTCGACGCCGCTGCCGTGCCGTTTTACACCGACCCTCTCGACTCTCCGCCCACGGACGACATCTACGGCGACGGAGTGGACGACATGGACGAGTCCTTTGCCGCTGCGATTGCGTCAGAGGAGACCAATAGTCTCGCGTACCATGCCCAGGAGGAGGCGCGCGAACGGGCCACGCGCCTCTGCGTGCTGGCCGTGCACTCCACGGGTGTCTCTCAGAGCGACTGCGTGTTGCAAGCCGTCGTCAAGGGCTTTGGTGACGGGGGTGTTCCAACCGTGTCCTACGACGTCCTTTGGCGCATCCCTCCCTCTACCAAGATTTCGGTGAAAGCCTTCAAGCTGCACGGCATCCACTACCGCGATCTGAGAGCTTCGGGCGATTCCCCAAGCCGCGAGATCCTCACCCTGATGCAACTGCTCAAACGACTCACAGACTACGGTTCCAGGCTCGCAATCCACAATGCCAAGACGACGATTCGCCTGTTGAAGCAAACGGCCACGCAGAATGGGTATGGCAACATGTGGACCTTTCCCTTTGCGCACACGTGCATGACGGCGCCCTCGCGGCGCATCCTCAACTTGCCGGCCAAGGCCAACCCCAAGGTGCTCGCGGTGCCCACGGAGCGCGACGTGTACCGCCACCTGTACAAGACGCCCTTTGACGAGGAGGAGCCGGACGCGGCGTGCATCTCGGAGCTCGCGCGCACGTGCACGGTGACGCGGGACAATTTTGTGGCGGGGGTGGCGCGCGGGTGGTGGTCGTAAACGCGCGCGCGCGTGTGTGTGTGTGTGTGTGTGTGTGTGTGTGTGTGTGTGTGTGCGTCTCTTTTAAAAACCCACATCCCTACTGTGGTACACGCGTGCGCCTTCGAGCCAGGCCTCCATTGGGAATTCGGCCCTCCCCCATTGGTCATCGTATTCGGTTTCTCTCATGCTTGGCGTCAGTGGGTTGTCGAAGAGTGTGCTCTGTTGCCAGCGGCCAGGGGTCGGGTTGAGAGACACGTAGAGATGACGGATCCCAAGTGCCGATCCCATGCGTCTGGAAAGAGTGTTCAAGGCGTCGCCGCGGTCGGGGATGGCGCGGCTTCCGAGAAGCCCGACCCTGAGCAGCTCCTCACCCAGCCAGTGCTCGATCCGCAAGTGGCATTGGACCAGCGTGAATGCCAGTTCCCTTGTCGAATCACGTGCATAGCTCTCGCGCTCTGCGACCCGGATCGTCAGCGCATTCTGTCCGATGTTGTCGACAAGGTCGGTGAGGGGAAAGCCACTGGTCGGAATCTTGAGATTCCCCGGCGCCAGGACGTACGCCGTCTCCCCAGGCACCGACGTAAACATTGACGGCATGATCGCCTTCATCCGAGCCCGAAGGGCGGTGCGCACGTAGTTGGAGAGCACGTGCATACTGAAGCTGTCGCCCCTGAGCCAAAAGTGCCACTCCATGGTTTCCATTGCATCGGTGTTCGAGAGGTTGTTGGTCCACGTGTACCACGTGGCGTCGCTTGGGCCACCGTCCGCATCGGGCATGGCGTAGTTGGGCGAGGTCGGCGAGTAGCTGGGAGACGTCGGCGAGTAGTCGGGAGACGTCACCGGCAGTGGTCCCGACGGCCTCAAAAGCAGCTCCAGTGCCGAGGGCATGCGCGGCCGCGCCTCCTGCTCCTCATCGTCGTCGCTGGCATCAACCGTCGGGAGTCTCCCTCCCTTTTTCTCGATGGTCCTTTTCAGCTTTTCCCACTCCCTCTTGGTCAACGTCACCTCGCCGGTTGCGCGGTTCTCTTTTGCGGCCGTGGGCACGTTTTCTGCTTGCGGTGCTGCGAGGCGCAGGCCCGTCTCCAGCACAAGACGCAAGCGGTCGTCCGATGCGTTTGGCGTTGTAGGGTTGGTGGCACGGATCGACATTGAAGCGCGTTGTTTACTGTGTGCAGTTGTACGCTTTGTTATTCGGTGGTTTGGTTTATTATTGGTGACACACTCACACCCAACAACCCCACACACACAAACTCGCCACTCCTCGTCGCACACCCAACAACACCGACCCCCTACCGTCACACACGTCCGCCGCGCACGCCGCGCGTCCTGCTGCTCTAGCACGACTTGAGCAGCAGGTCGAAGGTGTCCATGGGCTTTGCAAAGCTGAGGCAGCGGCCGATGACGCGCTCCGACGTCGGCGAGGCAACCTTGACGGCGATGCGTCGAGGGTTGCCCTTGGTCCGCTTGGCCGCGCGGCCGCCGTCCATGTTCTTCTCGTTGTAGAAGCACCACTCGAGCATGTCGCCGGGGAAGACGGGCGTCTTGGAGTTGTTGAGCATGGTGACCATGCCGCCGATGGCCAGGGTGAAGAACTCGTCCGTCTGCGGGCCGACGCCGTCGTCGATGGGCCGGACGGTCTTGGATCGGCACACGCCGGCAAAGTAGAAGTTCTTGGCGTCGTCATTGGTGAGGCACGCGCAGCAGCCGATGACGGGCGTCGCGGTCTCGGCGGCGACATAGTTGCGGAAGGTGGCGTTGCGCGCCTTGCGCGAGAGGCAGATCATGCCAGGCAGCACGGTGGCCCACTCGTGGAAGTGGGGCTTGAACTCGACCTCGGTGCCAGTGGCGGTCCCGGCGCCATTGTCCAGCTTCTCCGCCTTGACGGCCTCCGGAAGCTGGGCAAACTCGTACGAGTCGACTGCGCACGCAAAGGCGATGTGAGTTTGTGAAGTGGGAGAGCGTTCAAGGCGGCTCGAGCATACCGAACGAGTTGATCACGACTTCTCCAATGCGCGACACGGGCTGGTAGCCCTCGAGCTCGGTGTGCCTGAGGCGCGAATCCGTAGGTCCCTGCACCGACTGGAATTGGGAAAAGGCCATGGACGCATTCATGTTCGACATTGTCCGGACGAGGGGTGGTCGGTCGACGACTGAAACGGGTGCACGCGGCTGCGGACTCAAGGGTTAGCGGGACGGTGTCAGTCACGCTCTGCTACGTTGCGGACGGGGAATACTTTATCCAGCAGGCCCATCGGTCGCGCTTGAATGCACCCGGATTCTCTCAAAAAAACCGAGACACGCGCGCACGCGCGCACACGGACGTCTACACGCACACGCACACACACACGCACACACACGCACACACGTACGCGCCCATCCCCCATTGTTCCCCCTACCATTCGGTCATGGAGAGAGCCTCGTGCACGCGCGGACGCTTGCACCGCGAGACGATTGCGCCCTCGTGGTGCTGGTTTAGGGCGGTCCGGCGGCGGCGGCGGCGGCAGCGGCCTCGGCGTCGGCGATGGCAGCCTTGGCGGCTGGCGTCAGCTGCACCTTGTTGATGTCCGTGATGGCGGCGTCGTCCACAGTCTTGACGTACCGCGGCACGATGCTCGTGGTGGCCGGACCCCTGGCGCCCGTGGGTACGCCGGCAGCGTCCTTGACGATCGCCTTGGACTCCTTGTTCATAAAGGAGCGCCACATGCGGTCCGGATCCCACCAGTCGATCTGCACGTTGATGTTGAGCGCCATCGAGTTGGGCGCCGTGCGCACGCCGATGCTCGAGCCCGTGCCGGGCATGACCCCTCGCGACGCCGACGTGTCGAGCACGTTGCCGATGCACCAGCCCCCGACAATGTACTCGCCGCCATTGGTGCCGAGCCGCAGGCCCATGCGCGACTGGTTGGGCACGCGCACAAACTGGTCGCGTGTCTGCTGCTCGTTGCCGAGCACCTGCTTGCCGTCGCGGCCAAAGCGCAGGCCCGAGTAGTTGATCATCTGCGACGAGGTGGCCAGCTGCACGCGGAAGTTGCACAGGCGCGCACCCTCGTTGCCCGTCATGGCCGCAGCGGCCGCTGCGTCAAAGCCACCGAGGGTGGACTTCTCCACGAGGTTGTCGCCGCTGAGCTCCTCGTCTCGCGCCGCGAGGTACTTGCGCAGCAAGTCGATGCCTGGCTGCGTGGGCGTGCCGTTGGCCGGCGCCACCTTGGCGAGAAAGTCGGCAATGGCACCGGCCGGAGTGTTGCCCCACCAGCAGTCGGCGACGATGACGACAAAGACCTTGTCGAGGGGCATGGTCTCCAGCGACGGGTCTCCGGTCCAGGAAGATCCAATCGCGGGGCCTTGAATCCTCACGTTGAAGAGCTGCCCGTCACGGCTCTGCAGTTGTTCGTTGCTCAGCGTGTCGCTCGGGTCGTCCGTGCCGAGCGAAAGCACGATGCCATCGGGGCGCCAGTCGGTGAGGCCGCGCGACTCCATGAGCCGCTCGAGCAGCGCAAAGGCCAGCTCGTCGCCCGCGGTGCGCGAGACGTGGAAGGGGTCGACGCCCTTGCCCGTGGTGCTACCCGGAAGGGTCTGGGGAGCAGCGCTCTGGGTGCCCATGAGCACGCCGGTGTCTACGCCCTTGCCGCGCAAAAAGGGCCCCTGGTCGCGCGCAAAGATGCCCTGCTGGATCACCGGCGCCTTGGTCGCCTCCGACCCCGCCATGCCCAAGCGCGTGCACAGGTCGGGCATGTTGAGCATGCTGGCGCCCTGAAGAGCGGAGCCAATCTCCGGTCCCACCTGGTCCGCATTGGCACCAGCGTTGGTAGCGGTGGCGCGCTGCGCGTAGCGCGCCGCCGAGGCCGCGTTGACGACACGCATCATGCCCGACTGCCATACCTCGTTGCCTCCCGAGGGGTTGAGCTGACGGCCATCCGCATCGAGCGCCGTGCCGAGGTTGATGCCCTTGTTGCAGAGCACATTGGTAAAGTAGCGCTGCAGGTACTCGAACGAGCACAGCTTCTGGAAGCGCTCCGTGCCCGGCACGCCCGGCGCGTAGCCACTGTTGATGGCCAGCTGGAAGCCATAGTCGTAGAGGCTGTTGCCCCCGAGCGCGCCCTCGTCCTCGTTGAAGCCGGTGAGCGGGTCGCCAGAGTTAACATCGTGAAGGTTGGCAGAACTCCCGATGCCCGCCTTCTCAGAGGAGCGTCGGCCGAGGATGAAGGCCAGCTTGGTGGCGCGCAGGTCGTCGGTCTCGGTGACCACCTTTTGGAGCGCCGTGGTGGACTTTTCGGCGCCCTCGGGCAATGGCGGCCGGCCGAGGCCCATCATGTTGCGCTCGCCGCCGAGGGGGCAAAGCCTGCGGAGCAAGGCGTGGGATCAGCGAGAGGGAATCCCCACAAGCGCGCTGGGGCGGGCGAATGCACCTCGCATAGGGGATGCCAATGTTACTCCCACGATTGTTGCGGGCGAAAAACGGCGCGCCCGGGTTGACGCCGGCAATGGGATCGCCGACATTGGTCTGGGCGGGGGCGATCGAGCCGCCCAGCGCCGGGGGCGGCGCATTGGGCGTTTTGCTGCCCCCAATGAAGGGGTCGTTGCCGGCGGGGATGGACGCGCTCATATCACCTCAACCCTCTTGACGAACGCGGTCACGGCTAAAGTACAACGGCGAAGACACGCGTGTGCTAGCAAAGAGTTAGCGGCGAACCACTTATCAGGCTACGACGAGTGCGCTTCGCCCTGCGCCTGGCGCGCCGTCGCCAAATCGGGAATAGTCGACGCGTAGGGCACCCGTACGAGGTGCCCCAAGGGCACAAGCGTTTCGGCTTCTATGCTCAACACGGCACGCTCGTATTTGCAATACTCGCAGACGACGACGCGGTTGGCATAGTCGCTTCCGAGCCGGTCGAGCATCAGGTGCTCCTCGCGCAGCAACGCGCCGAGCAAACGCGCCATGCGCACGCCTGCCAATTCTGCGTGCGAGGACCTGGTCCCCGCCGGTTGTGGCGCCGCCGCCAACCGCAGCCGCCCCGTGGCAAAGACGCCCAGGTGCCCCGGCGCCTGCAGCAGTGGCGCCTGTCCGGTCATGGCCACCTCGGGCGTGTCTCGAACAATGTGGGTGCTGCACCAGCAGGACGCGTCCTCGTCCTGCTCCTCGAGCCAGCGCAACTCGTCGCCCTCGGCAACCGCGTGCGCCATCAGCCACTCCCCAACGCGACACAGTCCATTGTAAGCCGTAAGTATCCAGTCGTCATTCGCAACGAGCTCGGCGTCTTTAGGATTGTCGCTGCGCATGCACCTAAACACCTCTTCGACACTTTGAACCGACGCCGCAATCCACCATTTTGAAGACGACTGTGCCGAGTCCTTCATTGCGTTGACGAATGTGTAGCTACTTCGCAAGGCCTGTAGCGCACCGCCATGACCGCGTCGTATGAGGCCACGCACCCACGTTCGCAGAATATTGGCTTGTGCCGCGTACACGTCCTTGCGCCGCTTGATCTGACGCTCGGTGAGCATTCGCTTGTCCAAAAAGTCGCGCAGCGCGCACGCCAAGGCATCGCACTGGGAGCGGGTGGTGTCGATCGCCACGCGCTCCTCGCGCACACACCCCCGGGCGAATTGTGTGCAGACCCGCACGAGTCGCGCGCGCGTGGTGCGAACCGTTTCCTCCCGGTTGGTGATGGCCTGCATGCCTTCCCACAAGTCGTTTGCCACGCTTCGCACAAAGGCCACCAGCTTTGTCATCGGCACGGGCGCAATGGGCGCAAGTCGGTCATGCGCAACGACGAGCGTCACCTCGTGCAGCTGTCGGCAAAAGAGCACAAGGGAGCGCGTGATGCCTTCCTGCATGGACAAGCGCGTATTCGGAAGCGGTGTGACTGGAAAATGCACCGGCACGAGTGGTGTGCGCTTGGACAATAGCTCGGCGCCGTAGCGCTCGAGTCGTACGCAGATGCGCTGGTATTTCTGAACGAGTTGCAGCTGCTCCCTTGCAAAATAGGCACGCGACAGGATGCCGTGGTCCTCTCCCGGCCGCAGCCGCGCCATCTCGTGCGCAGCAGCGAGCGCCTCATCCATCCACGTGGTTGACTGCGCCTCCTCCTCTGCGCTTTGCGAGGAGGAGGCACAGTCGGCTTCTGCCATGGCAGCAGCACCCGAAGCGTTGCCGGACCAAAACAGCGGAGCGATCAATGGCGAGGACGGGGGCGTGCAACGTGTGAGGCCCATGTTAGCGCGTTTGGTGCACAGAGGCGCAAAAGTGCCCCAAACGTCTGTATTCACACACGCGCAACCACACGCTCCGCAAGAATGTTGCGCTCACACACACGCACACGCACACACACACGCACACACACGCGCACACTAAAGGATGGCGCAGCCTACGCGTTGATGACGTTGGAGGCCTCGACCCCGTCAAAGTCAAACGCAAACGGGGCGTACAGCGAGCGATGGGGGTCGGTCAAAAAGGCGCGATCGGCAAGCAGGAGGGCCTTGAGCGTCTTCTCGGTGTGGGCCAGTTCTTCGGCGTGGCCAAAGGCCCTTCCGGCCCATCGCTCCTCGGGTCCAACGATGGCCTTGACGCCCTGGGCCAGGCTCGTCACCTGCAGCGATGCGGCCTCTGCCTCGGCCTCGGAATTGTGGTCGGGCACCCGTGGTGGACCGGGAGCGCGTCGCGCGTCGGCGCTCTCCAACCACTGCCGTGGCGTGGGCGGCAGCGCGTCGAGGTGGTACCGCATGCCGTCGGCCGTGCGCCGCACGCGAATCATGTTGGCCACGTGCCGACGGTACTGGCCCTTCCAGCCGTGCAGCTCGCGTGGATCGATGTCGTCGACGTTGCCATCGTTGCACGCCTCGGGGTCATCGATGCCGATGCCCCGCATCCGCTCGCGGTACTCGTTGGCGCTCATGCCATTGTCCGTGTAGGGAACGAGGCGCAGAGCGGCATTGAGGCGCTCGAGCTGCTCGCGCTCCTCCTCGGCGTGCGCCTCGGGGTCGTCGTCCACCCACTCGGGGTGGAGCAAGTAGGCGCGCACGTGCGCGACGGCGCGCTGCAGCTGCTTTGCCTTGGCCTCCTCGGCGCGCATCGCCCGCCCCATTACGGAAACGTAGGATTGCATGACCGCCTGCTGCTCCTGCAGCGTTGCAATCACCCCGTCCCACTGCGCAGCGGCCTCCCTTCCCCGCTGCTCGGCGAGCTCGAGCAGCCACGCCTCGTACTCCTCGGGCGTCCTTGTCTTGTTGCGCAGCTTCTCGACCAACCAGTCCAGTGCTTTGTCGGCATCCTCCGGAGCCTCCTTGGCGTCCTTGATGAGGGACGGTGGCAGCTTGAGTGCATCCGGAATCTCAAAGGATGCGGCCCGTCCAATGCCGAGTTCAGGCGGCGAGGGTGGCAACGACGGCGGTTGTGATCCAATCGGTGGCGAGGCTGGGGGCCACATTTGGGGCGCGTCTGGAGTGTAGTAGCCCATGGCGCGCAATTCGTTGCTCAGCGATTCGAGTTCCTCTGGGGTGAGCTCGTCCACTTCCTGCGCGGCCTGTGCAAAGTCGTCCACCCTGTAGCCACCAAGAGCAACATCGGCGTCCTCTAGCACGTTGCCGACCACGGGTACCTCTGCCTCGGCAACCTCGACAGACGCGAGGACATCGGTTGCGCGGGCCTCGTCTTCCGCACGCTGCCGCGCTCTCTGCAACTGTTGCTGTGTTTGCGATTCGGTGGTTTCCTCGGGCGCGACCGGCGCCAAGGGCATGCCGAAGAGGTCCTCAAAGGCACCAAGGCCACCGTCGGCACCGTCGGCACCGTCGGCACCGTCGGCACCGTCGGCGCCGCCGCCATCCACAATGGGTGTGGGCGCGTTTGCGGCTTGGGCGCGCGCGATGCGCGCGTCTTGCTGCGCCCTTGAGCGGATCTCGCTGAGCGCGTCGTAGAGCGCCGCAACAGCACCGGGCCCCTTTGCCGTGCAACGCTCCATCACCGCACCAATCAACTGGAGCGTCTTGTTGCGCGCGCGCAGCCCCGCGAGGTTTGCTTGGACCTGTTCGAGATTCGTGCGCACCGCGTCCCGAGTCTCCGCTTGTTCGGGCGCATCGTCGAGCGTGTCGAGGTCGCTCTTGAGTCTTGAATCGGTGACGGTGAGTGCACGGATTGCTGGCTGCATCCTTTTTGCCGCAGCGGACATGGCTCTGAACCGCTTCTCCATTAGCGTCACCTTGTGCGCGCGCGCTCTCTCCGCATTCAGTCGGTTGGTGCGATCTATCGCCGCCTCTTGTCCGTCCTCGGCGAGCGATTCGACCGCCCGGAAGGCAAGAACGATCGTGTCGGACACGCTCTCCTCGGGCTCGGGCTCGTCCTCTCGCCCTGGAAGGGCCACCTTCACCTCCCGGTTCGTTCTCTGGAGATTGGTCAGGCGCTCCCGCATCGCGCCGAGTTCGGTACCAAACGTCGCGCGGTCCGCATCGCTCAACCCCCCAGCGAGAAGGTCGCCCAACTGGGTGCTCAATGTGTTCCGTGGCGCACTCGCAGTGGCGAGAAAGATGCGCGAAAGGGCGTCGGCCGTGGTCTGAACGAGTCGAAGGTCCTTCATGTCGGCGTCCCATGCCCTGCCGAGCACATCGTCCTTGCCAAATAGGAGGACTTGGTTGTCGTACAGGAACGCCTTTTGTTGACCGAGGAGTTGATGGACAATCATAATCTCGCGCGCATACTGAAATGGCTCATACCTGCGGTCGGTGACCTTGGACAATCCAAAGAGCCGACTCGTGGACGCAAGGTCGTATCCCATGCGCTGATCCAGTGACCGTTGAAGGTATTCGGGAGAGGCGTAGTGCACCGCCTTCTCCACGTCTGCAAACGTGAGCCCGCCCACTTCCCCTGCCTCGTCCGATCCAACGTACCTGGGATTGGCCCACTCGCTCATGGCCTTTTGGATGACCTCGAGACGCCCCTCGTAGATGAGTGCGGCCCACGCGTCCAGGAAGAGGTAGAGTGCCGGATGCATTGCGTGGCTCAGCGGGTGCCGATCGGGGTCGTTCTCTCTCAGCACGAGCATCATGGAATCGACGAGCGTGTTTCCGACCTCTTGCAGCCGCAACAGCTGTGGATCGGTGACCTCGTAGCGTTCGTCAAACCCGGGATCGTTCTGGTGAAGCGCCAGGGCCCTTGTGCGAATCCGGTCCCACACCGCTCCGTCTTGGCTCAGCTTTGTGAGCAGCGCGAAGACGGTCACGCCGGCCCTGCGGGTCATCGCGTTCACGCGCGCATCCGTCGGCCACTCCGAGACGGGCATGGCGCACAGGTCCTTTAGAAACGGCAACGGCGTGTCGCCACTCATTTGGAGAATGCGCTCGTTTTCTTGGCGCGTGTTGGCGTCGCCCGTGAGCACCTGATGCGTCCGCTCAAGCCACCGCGTTTGCTTGCGCACGGTGCGCAATTGGTCGAGCGTGTTGATGAGTAGCATGACCAGCGGCAGTCGCGTGTGCAACTCCTTGAGCTGGTTTGTGTGAAAGGCGCACTTGTTGGGATCGTCGGGAGCGTTGTCGCACAGAGTCTGAATGGTGAGCTCCGCCTGCTTGGCTCGCTCAAACTCGGGCAACTCCGAGATGTCCTGGTTGGGTTGGAGATAGCTAAAGAGTCGCATGCCCTGCTTCTCGAGGTCCTCCACTGGAATCTGTGGAATCTCTCCGTCGGCGCGGTACAGCTCGCCGGCGTCGGATGGGGTTTGCTGCCCGAGCTTGGCCAAGCCCCAGCACAGCCGGAGCGAGTCGGTACGCAGCGCGTCGACGCGGCTCTCGATTTCTCCATTCAACACCGAAGCCTCGTGCAATTGGTTGCGTACCTGCTCGTAGGCCCTGTACATGCATTCCCAGTCGCGCACGTCGCTCTTGAAGCGCTCCAATTCGGAAGCGGGGCCTCCCGCGAGGACGCTGGTGGGTTGGCGCCCACCAAAGCGCAAGCGGTCGGCAAACCACGACTCGCGCGTGCGCTTTTGCGGTCGCGTTGCGAGCTTCACGCTCTCGTCGTCTTCCATCCCGGGCCACGTCCCATCGTGCGTCTTCCAATGACCCGACGGATCGTTTTCCGCAGGGTAGACGTAGTCGGTGTTCAGAACGAGGTAGCGCCCCTCACCATCGCTGCGCTTCACGATCAAGAAGCGGTCCTTGTGCTCCCAGTACACCTTGTGGTTGTTGAAAAAGTCGGTCCACTCCTTGTCGCACGCGACAACGGCCCGTTTGAAGTCGTCATAATCGAGCGCGACCACGTACAGCGGCGTGACGAGCGTCTTTGCCCACGCGCCCTCTCGGCGCGTCTCGTCGTAGCCCTGTATGCGTGTGGCTGGGAGTGCCTCGGGCGCGTCGGTGGAAGGCGCGAGCGCCTTGTTGCGAAGCTCGTCGGTTGCGTACTCGTAAAACGCTGCCTGGTCCTCCGGGCGCGCCTCCCCCACCTCGGGCGATTCGCCGTTGCGCTCGGCCTCCTGCAGCCGGTGCACCCGGTCCCAGGCGGCGCGACGTGCCTCAAGAGAGAGCCGCGTCGGGTAGAGGGGCATGCACGGCACGCGCAGGTCGTGCCGGTGCGGCAAGGCCTGCACCATCGTCTTGGCAACAGCGGACGCATTGTCGAGCTGACGAAGGGGGTAGGACGCATCAAACACGACGCTCTGCACGTTGTTCTCTGTCACGGCCGATCCGAGCACCAACTTGGTGGGCGTGAGATGGCTCGGAAGGGCTCCGGGATGGTGCGCCTTGAGGGCCTTTGCCAACTCGCCGTTTAACGAAGGTGCATTGTTGGGTTCTGGACTGGCCTCAGTGGTGTCAAGGCGGCGTAGCTGATCGGTTGGAAACAGCGATCGTCGCGATCCCTGCTCGTTGGTGGGAACCAATACATCGTACAGAGCGCGTCCAACCTCGGGAGTTGGTGGCGGTTGTCCAGAAACGAAGCCTTCGGTCCAGATGGATGACACGCGCGTTCCAGCGACGGCATCGTGGTAGGGTGCCGCGTCCGCATACCGAAACCGGAGTCGCATCGTTGTCTGCGCATCGCGCCACCACTGCGGTGGTCCGGCACGGGCCGTGAAGCCGGGGTTGGATGCTTCCGGTGCACCCTGTGGACGCGTGTAGACGTGGTCGTGCACGCCTCGTGCCAGGGCAAGGTCGGCAATCTCAAACACGCCCGCCTCCATGGGAAGAGGCAGAAAGGTGTCGAGACCACCCTGACGAGCATCGATGCCAGTGTCGATGCGGCACGAGTAGTAGAGGCCACCCGGCTTTTGCAAGCCCTTGTCGTGCGAGGTTTCGAGTGGCAGAAGCGCGCCCTGTTCGTCTTTACGATAGTAGGCGAGCGCGTCGGCATTCTCGGCCATGTAGCGCGCAATCGCGCCGCGAATGGTCGTGGGCGCCAGATGTGCAAAGGCGTCGCTGTCGAGCGAGGCGCGCCAGGCACGCCTTGCATCCTCGCCAGCGAGGACGGGAAGTCCCCTGCTCCTGGCATCGTCATTCATTGTTGCGATGAGCTTGCGAAACTGCGCGTCTCCGCGACGACCCGCATCGAGGTACTGCCTGTTTACCTCCGACCACGCTGCCGCAAAGGCCTTGGACTGGTCCGTCTCTTTATTGCCCAGGCCACCGAGAAGGAGGTTGGCTTGCGGGATCCGAGCACGCATGTCGCCAGGCATGGACAGAACCACCTCTGGGTAGTGCTGAAGCAGGCGGATGCGCACACTCTCGTTGAGCGTGGGGGGTGGGTGCATCGTGCGCCCGTGTGGCCCCGGCGCGACAACGGGTGCATTCTCGTTGATGGCCCTGTTTGCCCGATCGCGACCCTCGATGGTAAAGTTGAGGTACCGCGGCAGCTGTGGGGCAGGGTCTTTTTTTCCGAGGGCCTGCAGATCGCTCTTGGTCCGAAAGGCACTGCCCTCGCTCGGAAAGGTGGCAACGCCGCGCAGGGGTTGCGGCTCCCACATGAGCTGGCGGTAGACCTCCGAGTACGACTTGTTGGGACCGGTGTCGCCCGGTCCTTGCATCCCGGCATCGCGTACGCGTACGTCTTCAACCTGCGCTGTGATTGTTTTGCTCCCTTGACCCTTGCACTCTTCGGCCACCTGGTTGGCGTTTGCAAAGTACAGTGGCAATCCCCTAAAGGACTGCGCGAGGCGCGCGTCTGCAAACGCGGGGGCGTCTGACGCAAGAAGTGCACCCGCATAGGTTGCGGGATTGCCGTCGCCCCACGAATCGTAGCCGCGCACACCGAGTTGCAAGACGTCACGCGTGGCATCGGCGTTGCCGTAAAAGGCGTTTGCATAAATCTCCGCGTCGCTGAGCGCAAAGGCGGTGGTCCAGCACACCTCGCCGTCCGAATCGACGCTGATGCACTTTACGAGTGTTTGGTCCTGGAGGGTCACGTCGACGACTCGTACGCCCACGAGCGTCTTGGGAAGCTTGTCCTTGTGAAAGCGCATGCGTGGCAGCACCCGCAGTCGTGCCGAGGTCCAGTTGCGTGCCAGGTCGTCCATGCTCTCGACGGCCACCTTGGGCTTGGCCGCTCCGGCATTCCCCTTGGTCAGCGTGACGCCATCAAACCCAAGCGTTCCGCGCGTCAGCAGCGGAATGGCCGCGCCCGTCTCGTTCATGCCGATGCGCCTCTCTGGCTTTGCCTTGTTGGGAATGGGCTTGGCAAACTCCTCATTGTGCAGATACGGCGTCATGCTCGGCGTGTCAAACATCTGATCATTCTCGAGATGCCGGGAGTACATCCATTCCCAGTGCTGCTCGTTGAGGCGCACCGATTGGATCTGCAACCGAATCGACCGTGTTACCGCCTTGGTGGCACGCACGCGTGCGCGAAGAATGGGCTTGCCCGCACGATCGCGCAGGATGCGCGATCCGTTGCCACTGCGCGCGCGTGCATACTTTAGCCTTTGCAGCGCTGGGTCGATTGCCACCTGCTTGGCGACACCGGGGTTGTCCGGGTCCTCGACCGGGTTGCCGAACACGTCGCGTTCGATTTGGTACGCCCCGCCACGAAACTCTTGCCCGCCACCACCACTCGACGGATCCTGCAGCGGCGCGAGAAAGCCAGCGGTGCGACCCGTTCTTGTGGAAGTGCCGAGCTCCGCATTGGTCTTTGGCCGTCGCCTTGGGCGAATGCGCTGCTTCGTTCCGAGCTCGAGCGCGTCCTTGACCAATTTGAGCAGCTCCTCGGAAGGCTGGTCGTCCTTCCACTCCTGGTGCGTGCCACTGCGAAAGGCATCTCCCGAGAGGTACTCCCACACGATGTTGCCATCTTGGCGCTCGAAGCCATTGGTGAGTGCCCGGCCCGTGTCCCTGGGACCGATGAGGGGATCCAGGTCCTCGTTCCAGTCGGGGTTGCGCGCAAACTGCAGCGGGTCAGCCGCGCGCTTCTCGAGGATCTGCTCGACCCAGATCACCCACAGCGCACGCGAATCGCTCGACGCGCCGGCAAACGCTACGATATCCTCCGCAATCGCGGCTTCGCGCACCCTGATCTGTTGCGCCTGCTGGAATGCGGCACTCCGACCGGCGAGTACGTTTGCATCGACACCACTCCCGTCGTCTTCGATGTTGACGAGGTCGTCCACGTCCCGTTGCAACAACTCGTCGGTGTACTCGTCCTCCTCGGCGTCGGAGGCCATGGTGGCACACGCGCTCGCGTGAGCCTCGGCGTGCACACGACGCAAGACGCGTGGTTGCACACTCACTACCCCAGTGGGTTGTGCAAATTAGGCACGCTTCAAAACCGTGTGAGAGACGAGGGGACCGAAGACGCGCGTGGTGCGTGCGCTCGCGCGTGGCGCGTCGATGGCGAACAAGCGCGTCCCGTACGATGTCAACCGATTAGTGGACGTGGACGAGAGCACGGCTTGGTACGCCCCGCGCTACGAAAACTGTGCGCGGGACGTCAGCCGTTACCTCGGCACGACACAGCCGTCCTTTTCGGAGCTCAACGCCGTTCGCTTTGCCCTCTGGCTCAATGGCAGCCTCTCCTTTGATTGGACCTACGAAAGCTGCACAACCACCATTGTGCGCGAGCTGGGTCCCGGGCTCCGATTCGGGCACTTGATCACGTCGCTCTACATTGTGGTGCTCTCCACGCTCTACCTGGGCCGACCACTGGTCTTCGAGTACGGCCTTGAGCACAAGGAAACGGACATGCGATTTGGCAACTTTACTGTGGCCGTTGCCTTTTACTTGTGGACCGTGGACCTCGCCATCGTGGCCGTTGCGCAGTTTCTGTGTCGAAGAAGCAGTGCGCTCTCGGCCGACCCGCACGTTGCGCAGATGACGCCCTTTTACAGGGCAGTGACCTACTTTTTGCGCGAGGAGCGACCCGCGCTCGTGGCGAGACAAACACGCACGGCCAAGCATTGCCAAACCGCCAGCATCGCCGTGTCCTCATGCGTGTATGCCGCCTTTTACATTCTCGGGGTGCTCTCGATGCACACGATGCTCGCCCACATGTACAATACCAAGAACGTCTGGTTTGCTGTGCTCATCGGGGTGACCGCGCTGGCAGACGGAATCAGCACAGCCGACGATCTCACACAAATAGGGTCGCCATGGGGCGTGCAGGAATCGAGTCCGTGGGCCAGCCGGCTTCTTGCCATTCGCGGGTGCTGGATCTTCCCAGTGAGCATCGTCTGGATGGCGGCGGCCATCGCCGCCTCGTTTCCACCGAGCGCGTGCGCAGACTGTTAGTTGCTGTATCGCGATGCTTGCGGAGAGTGTAGCACGCAACTGTGAGCGTGTGCGCGTGTGCGCGTGTGCGCGTGTGCGCGTGTGTGAGCGTGTGTGTGTGTGTGTGTGTGTGTGAGTGTGCGCGCATTGACACATGCTCGAGTCTCCGGGGATTACGATTGAAGCGTCCACCAAATACGCCACGTGCAACCACGGAGGAGACGGGACACGGCACCGCATCAAACCCGGCGAGCTGGTCATGATCCAGCACCACCACAAACCGGGCAAGGGCTCCGAGCTTTTTTACGCCGTGAATGCACTGTGTTGCGTCTCTCCCGAGCAGGCCAAGGCCATTCTGAGCGGCGCCACCTCGGGTGGGTGGCCCATTTACATGAGCCCACTGGGACCCGCGCAGTATGCCGTGGCACTGGCCATTCTCGACGCACGGCTGGAGGATCGTCCGGTGCCCCAGGTGTACAAGGACTTTCGGTTGTTTGGATGTCGCGCGTGTGCTTGATGAATTCCAAGTTTAACAATGCGTTTACACACGTTTACACACACACACGCTCACACGCGCACACACTAGAAAAAGTACGGAATCACCATTGTGATCTCGACGCGGCACATTGGACAGATCTTGATCTTCTCGTTTGTGGCACAGTTGCTGCACATGCAAACGTGCCCGCAAGGGACGCAGACGCGCGACTTGTCCTCCTCGAAGCAGACGACACAGAGCTTCGAATCGTCATCTTCTTTGGGTTCAGGTGGCGGCGCTGGGGCGGAGACAGCCCCACGGCCGCCCCGGCCACCACGGCCAGCATTGGCACGACCACGGCCCTTGCCATTGGTCACGGGTGCTGCCGCTGGTGCTGGTGCTGGTGCTGGTGCTGGTGCTGGTGCCTTGTTGGCCCTGAGACGCGCCATCATTTCCGCTTGGGCCAGACGGACACGGTTTGCCTCTTCGGCGTGCGCGCGCTCGGCCGCCTCCTGTGCCTCCTTGAGAGCGTACGCTTCGGCGAGCGCGGCGTTTTCTGCAGCCTCTGCTTCCGCTTCCGCGGCCTCTGTGGCCGCGACTGCCTCCGCCTCGTCAGCCCGCTTCTTGGCCAAGACCGCCTCAAACTTGGCCGCTTCCGCGCGCGCACGCTCCTCCTTTTTGGCATGGGCGAGGCGGCGTTGCTCCTCGGCGTGCGCCGCAGCTGAGGCCGCCTGCTTGGCCGCGAGCGTTTTTGCGGCGCCCTCGGTCGCCTCCCGAACCAGTTGCGCCCTTTTAGCCTGCTCCTTTTCGCACGCGCGCCTTGCGTCGGCCTTCTTCTTTGCCTTGGATTCCTTGTTTCGGTGCTCTTGGTCCTCCTCGCGCAGGAGTGCCTCAGCGTTTAGTCTCGCCCGCTCCTCGTCATCGGAGATGCTTGCTGGCACGGCCCTCTCCCTTGCCGCGTGATACACCAGTCTCTGGAAGTGCATCTGGACGAGACAGTCCCCGTACGGGTCTGGCTTTTCAAACGTGAGCCTATCGGTTCGACCATCCGGAAGGGTGACCTCGGAGTACACGGTCGAAGTGTACGCGCAAGCCACCGATGGGTTTGTATACTTGGGTAAGTTTAGGGGAACAATCTCACGGCCGTGTTCGTTGATCGCGTAGCTGAAGACAATGTCCCACTTCTTGACCAGTCCGGATTTTTGTGCAGACAAGGTCAATGCAAGCACCCGTTGCCAATCGGGGTCAATCTTTGCATACGCGACTTGGCGCTCGTGGTCGACGATGTTGTTCATGGTTGAGGGTCGTGCCTCCGCGACGTGCTTTGGCCACACTCTCCCGATGACCCAGCTGGTCCGCGTTTCCTCCGAGTCGTGCGACGTTGCATGGAAGATGCGGTTTGTGCCCAGCGGCACCTGCTTGGTAACTTCTCGCGTCCACCAGGAAGGCACCGAGCAGCTGCGCGTTGGTGGCGGCGGCGGCTGCTTCTTGCGCGTCTTCTTCCGTACTGCCGCAGTCGCTCCCTTTTCGGCCACCCTGTGACCCCGATCGATTGCGTAAATGGACGCTTCGAGCACCGATTGTGTCGTGCTGGCAATGTCAATGCACCCGGGCGGCATCCCCTGACGAAAGGCAATGTCGATGCACCCGAGCGGCATCTCTTGATGAACGGGTCGCCGTCGCGCAGCCCTTCCGCGCCACACGGCTTGGATACTCGTGGCGCTGGAGGAGGCGGCGAGGGCGCGGGCGGTATCAAAGTCAACCACGCTCTCACGCTTCTTCACCGGCTTCTTCTCCTGCACCACGTGGATGCAATCCGAAAACGATCCCTTTGCGAGGTCGACGGGTGGTGGCATGTTGGGCGCCTTGTTCGCGTCGGCGGCGCGCTGCTCGGCAAACTTGTCGGCGGCCATGCGGCATTCGGTCCTGAGCTCCTCCTCTTGTGCCTGATCCGCCGCCGATGCCCACATCGCAGCCACCGCCTCTTTGCGCTTCTGTCGCTCAATCTCCTCGTCTATTCGATTGTGTCTCTCGGCGACTGCGCCCGCGACCATGGCCTCAATCTTGTCAAAGTGGTGCGTGAGCAGCTCGGCCAGCCACGTGCCCTTGAACCAGCCCAACAGCTCGCTGTTTGGTGTGCCTTCACGGAGTGGCGGCGGGTTGGCCTTCATCCAGTCCCGTTTGATTTTGGACGTCATGGTGTAGCCCGTGAGACACTCGATTGGGTCGTCTGGATCCGTGTAGTCGTGCGTCAAGATCACCTCCGAAGCCACGAGCGGAGTGCCGTGCTTGTCGAGCAGTTCGGGCTTTGACACCCCGACGCGCCAACTAGATACCCATCCTCGCTCGAGTGCCTGCAGGCACGTGAGCCCCAATGTGCCGTCCTTGGCATCGTCGCTGAATTCCAGGTTGAGTGTGTGGAATGTGGAGTCCATTCGATCTGCTGCATCGGTAATCGATCGTAGAAACGCGTCGCTATTTTTGGCCTGTTCGTATGTGCTTCTCGGGCACCAACCCTCGCGTCCCAGGTCGTCAGTGGGAACGCGCCTTTGCATGTTCGCAGGCCCAGCTCGTGGGCTTTGATTTACCCGTAGCGTTTGCGCATTGTAGAGCCGCATCCACTCCAATCCAGGATGAGATTCCACAGGTCCATGCGTGGGCGTCAGATTTAGGTCACGTATCGCACTTCCTTGGCTGTCTGACTTGCTCAGCTTGGCGGCACCAACGGTGATGTTCATCGCGCCCGCAATCCAGGCTGCGCGCTCGTCGTTTCGCAACTCAAACCAATCTTTCGTGAAGGGTTCCACAATCAACCAGCCATGGTATGCAGGCGAACTTCCCATGAAGGTCACCTTGAACGCCGGCATCGACTTGGGAACGTCTCTGAAAAAGAGACAGACCTCGTTCGACACGTCCCTCAACTTGTCAGTGTTTTGTGGGTAGGACTCACGAAGACGGTGCGCGCAGTAGGCCTCGAGCCCTCCGATGGGCGACACCAAGCGAAGAAACACCGCGCGCATTGTGACGTTCTCGGGCAGCTGGTTGTGCTCGTCCGCAATGTGATCCCAAGCTCGTTGTCCGTTTTTGGCCATGCGCTTCCACTCCCCCTTCATGACGACTTCGCATCGGTTGCGCATCGTCAACGCGTCGGTCGAGTTTGTATCCGCACTAAAGCACCGCTGTGCCATCTCGATGTTTTGCTTTAGGTTGGCGCCTCGCCCCGCGAGCTTGTCGCAGATCACGCGCACCGTATCGCATGGGACGTCGTCGTCGACGTCGTCGACGTCGACGTCCAGCACCAAGGCTTTTAGCTCGGTCAATCGACGCTCGTAAAAGGCGCCGAGTCCGCTCAGGTGGATACCGCCCTTGACCATGCTCCTTCTCGGTTTTGCAATTCGGGTGATCGATTTGGGGGGCATCGTGCACCCAGCGCGCGTGCGTGCTCCCGTGCAAGAGAGGGGAAACCACTCGCCGCAAGAATGCACAAGGTTTTTGTTAGCGTTTACAACTAGCGCACGTGCGCTCACACATACACCCACACCCACACTCACACACCCACACACACTCGGACGCACGCCTACTCGGTCGTCTGTGACATTGCCGCGGACGCGTAGTGCGAGGCCGAGGTTTGCGAGCGCCTCGGACGCAGCTCGCTCATGCCCGTAAACGGGTCCTCTTCGAGCACGCGCTCTTCTTCTTCGATGGTGAGAGAGGCTGAGCGCAGCGCCGCGCAGCGCCGCGAGAGTCCGCGATGTCCAGACCGGACCAAAAGGCCCTCGTACTTGGTGGCCGTGGCCTGCGACTCGGCGTGCGTCCGCGAACGCCCGAGCTCCTCGTTGAGCTCGGCGAGGAGACCGTACTTTGCAGTGAGCCAAGAGAAGAGACCCGTCTTGTCACGCGGATC
>Ga0206127_1002043_pt1 | contig 20848 bp, 27 predicted proteins | sample Helgoland_Spring_6_FD_148646 | JGI IMG/M metagenome (GOLD analysis project Ga0206127, IMG submission 148646) | Pelagic subsurface seawater microbial communities from Kabeltonne, Helgoland, North Sea - Helgoland_Spring_Bloom_20160419_1 | ecosystem: Environmental > Aquatic > Marine > Epipelagic ...
TCTCGCAGAAATGGAGAAGCAAGCAAAGATTGACGAAGAGGAAGAGTATGAACGAAAGCAACGAAACAAAAAGATTAAAGTAAATTTAGAGAAGATGCTTGGAGGAGTAAACGCCTCTGCAATGGATGCACAAGCCTCCTTAACAGAACAAGCACTTTTCGCAATGAACTACATACCTCGCAGCTATACAGGGTCACTAAAAGGTGGCGTGTATGCGGACACAGTAGTACTGGTAGACGGAAAGTTACCAGATAATAAGAAAGCAAAAAGAGTTGGGCTAGCTCAGCAATTGCTTCATGAAGAAATGGTAGAAGCCCAATACGATAATTAATTATCGAAGCGTGCATACGCACTAGGAACCTAACTATGAAAAAACTATTATTAATACCTATTCTAGCAGCTACTGCAAATGTAGCGGGAGCTAGTATTCCAATAAACGGATTTATCGAATCAAAGTGTGTAATTCAATCAGACACTCCAGGTATGTTTGGCAACCCCACAGTCGATAAGCTTAGTACTAAGTCAGCAGACGGAGGTGTAATGCCAATTATTCGTTACGACATCGTTACTGCTTCTAAGTATAAAGCTGTAATCACAACTCCTACAGACTTTTCAACCTCTCCAAATTTATCGGATAGTGTAGAATGGACAAGCACAACTGTTGCAGGTCAAATGTCTGATTCAGAAATGTCTGTATTTAACTCAGACAAAGCCATTTATAACAATGGTCACACTACAGAGTTTGATCTAGTGAAAGCAGGTAGCGTTTGGTTTAACGTAACCTCAGAAGCAGAATATGGATACGGAAAGGCTTTTCCTTCTGGTAACTATACTGCACTCATTGTGGCAGAGTGTATTGCTAAATAATGAGACTTCTAGTGTTGCTTCTACTCTTAACCGGTGGGTATGCAAATGCCCACCAGTTTACTCCTACTTATCCCAAGCTAGAAATATCACATATGCCAGGGATAATGAAAGCAGACATGGTTCTTTTTAACGATAGATTCGAAATAAACTACTATGGAATAAACGTATTTGATGAAAAGTGGAATCCAGTACGGTTTGCAACTCAAAATAAGATAGTTCCAATAAATTATAAGGAAAGAAAATACATAACAATATATCTTAGCGGTACAGGAATCAAAAACGCTAAGTATATTTGTTCTAAATCGAAGATATTAAAGAGTATAAGTACACCTTCAATAGTATCTTCTCGAATATGTTCAAAACTAAAGTGAGACATCGTGAAATTTTTAATATTTGCACTACTGTTGTTCGTATGCGTATCAGCTTTGGGCGATTCAAGTTCGCTTAATCTGAATCTACCTTCATCACCACAAAGTTACGCATCCGATAGAATAAGAGCGGGACAGTTAGAATGTCAGAACGCTATTGGCTCTTCTACAAACGTGGAGTTAGGAGTAGTAGGCTTTATTGACAATGGCGGATATAATAGCCCTTATGATATGACCCAGCCAATGAACAGTAGCGGTATACAAACAAATGATATAGGTGTTTATGCACGTATTACTATACCAATAGGAGCTCCTAAAGAAAGACTTAACTGTAATACATTATATCAGCTAGAGCTCGAAAAGAAAAGAATGGAAGTATTCAGGTTAAAACAAGAGATTGCAAACTTAAGAAACTTGCAGTTTGTTGAAGATGTACCTATAGCGCCCGTAGCTAACAGTATTGTAGTAACGGAGGGAGAAAAAGATTAATGGCAGAGTTTGAATTTGGAGGAATGACATTTAAAGGCGGCAGAATGATGGTGATGCTTACAGCACTCTCCACACTAGGTGGTGCAGCATGGGCTGGCTTCGAGTTTTACGCAGATTATATGGACATGAAAGAAATCGTCCAGAATATCGACACAGATGCTATCGCAGCACGAAACCTTCAAATAGAGCAAAAGCTCGACGATGCTATTGAATACACACGAGACATTAAAACTGGATTGCGAGATGATATACTTGCGATCGAGAAGCAAGCAGACCGCGCAGAAGATAAAGTACGTACTATGGAAAATGAAGTACGAGACATGATTGACAAAGCAAGCGAACGCTTTGAAACTAAGCGCGACGCCATGAAAGCCGACTCCGAACAAGACATGGAAGATCTGGAAGATCGACTAGAAAAGAAACTACAGAGAGCACTAGACAACCCACTCTCTGATTAACCTGAGAAAAATATCTCTTGACAACCAACCTCTATTTGAGTATAATTTGAACCATGGCAAAAGAATTAACTACAATTAGTCCTGAGGGACTAGAGATAGCGAATAGTTATCTTCAATACGGAAATATTCGCGGTGTCTGCGAATATCTTCAGGTACCCGAACAGCGAGTAGTAGAAGCGTTAAATACACGGGAAGTAAAAAAGTACATTGACACAGTGTACTTGGATATGGGTTATCGAAATAAGAACAACATCGGTTCCCTGTTAGACGAGATGATTGCATCCAAACTAGAAGAAGCTCAGGAATCTGGTGTATACTCTAGTAAGGACTTAGCTGATCTATTACAAATGGCTCATAAAATGCGTATTGACGAGATTAAGGCACAGACCGATCTCGCCAAGGCCGAAGGAAGCACTATCAAGAACCAAACCAACGTACAGATTAATGAGTCTGTTCCGTTTGGGCAAGGTAACTATGGTAAGCTTATGGATAAACTACTCAATGGAACAGATTGATCGAATAACTGAAATTGAAAAGAAGATGTACGCTCATGAAGTTCAGTGTGAAGAGCGTTGGAAAACTTGTTTTCAAAGACTAGAAGATATGGAAACGGGGCTCATGCGTATTGAGTCTAGAATGCTAACTATGGGTGGAACAATGATTATGTTCCTAGCGGGTGTTTTGGTCACCCTTCTTACTAAAATATAATGTTGGCCGAAATAGCCGCAGCCAATGCTGCGTTTTCGGTTATCAAAACAGCTCTTAGCAACGGAAAACAACTTTTTGAGGTCGGAGAGGAAGCAACAAAATACTTTGACAATAAGTCCGTTATAGCAAAAAAGTCCAACGCCCACGGCAACAAAAACGAACTTGCCGCTTTCATGGAGTTACAGAAACTTAGAAAGCAGGAGGAGTGGCTTAAAGAGCATATGATTTACGCAGGTGATCCCGGAATGTGGGATGCTTGGCTACAATTTCAGTCCGATTGTAAACGCAATAGAGAACGACAAGTAGCTATAGCAAAACGTAGAAAGATAGAAAATCGTAAGACTATAACTGCCTTCTTAAAAGTTATAGGAGTAATAATAGTAGTAATACCATTAATAGCAATTATTGCTAAGCTAATACTATAGGAGAAAGCTATGCCAAAAGGTAAAGGAACATACGGATCAACAGTCGGTCGACCAAAGAAGAAGAAGCCGAAGAAGAGAGGCAAGTAAGATGATTTTTGAAAAGCGAGGAAAATGGTGTTATCGAGATGATAACGGTAAACTACAAAAGTTTGCTACAGAAGAAGAGGCTAAGTTAGCAGCAGGCTGGGTTCCTCCAGTAGAGGAGGTTTTATATGGCAGCGAAGAAGAAGAGGAAGACTGCGAAGAAGAAGCCGGTACCGACGAATAAAAGGCTTTATGCTTCTGTAAAAGCTTCAGTAAAACGAAAGTTTAAGGTATACCCTTCCGCATATGCAAATGCCTTCCTAGTAAAAGAGTATAAGCGTAGAGGCGGTAAGTACCGAATGGGAGTCAAGAAATGAGTCTCAAGAAATGGTTCAAAGAAGAATGGGTAGACATTTCCCGCCCAAAGAAAGGCGGAGGCTATGCCAAGTGTGGTAGAAGCAAAGCAAAGAAAGGCAAATACCCAAAGTGTGTTCCCAAAGCAAAAGCAGCTCGTATGACCGCAGCACAAAAGAAGTCTGCAATAAGTCGTAAGAGAAAAGCAGGCAACCCGGGTGGTAAACCCACTATGGTAAAAACATTCGTGAAAAAGAAGCGTAAAGCTACTATGAAGCGAAGAAAGAAATAGGGTGTCAAGTGGCACTCTTTGCTAGGCCCTTTCCTGATATATCGGACACATTTTTACCAAGGGCAGGACAATACGGAGAAACAGATGAAGTATTTAGTTATAGTATCTGCACTACTACTCGGAGCTTGTGGAACCATGAATGCAGCCATTGACGGCACGCAGGCCATGGTAAACAATACTCTAGGCGGAGTAGGCAACACAGTAGCAGATATTACAGTAGCAGTCGGACAAGACGTCAAGGGTGTCGTCGATTCCGGCAAGAAAGACAAGGAGTAATCTTTATGCCAGCAAAGCGAAAAGCGAGGAAGAAAAAAGACTCAAGGTTAAAACGGGCAGGCGTTAGCGGTTATAACAAACCAAAACGTACTCCAGGCCATGCTAAGAAGTCTCATATCGTAGTAGCTAAATCTGGCGGTAAAGTAAAAACGATTCGTTTCGGCCAGCAGGGAGCTAAAACGGCAGGGAAGCCGAAGGCTGGAGAGTCTGCAGCAGCAAAAGCCAAGCGTAAAAGTTTTAAAGCACGACACGCTAAGAATATCGCTAAAGGCAAAATGTCAGCAGCATATTGGGCGGATAAAGTAAAATGGTAGACGACAAGAATTTTCATCCAGCAGACACTAATGGTGACGGAGAAGTTTCCGACGCCGAACAAAAAATGTATATGGAATTCAAACGCAAAGAGCTTGAAGACCAAGATGCACAGCGTGATGCAATGCGAAAGATGACATGGTTTTCCTTAGCAGGAATGCTACTTTATCCTTTCGGCATATTCTGCACATCATTATTCGGATTAGATAGCGCCGCTAAAATAATCGGTGATATTGCTCCCACTTACTTTGTAGCTATCGCAGCCCTGGTTTCAGCATTCTTTGGAGCCAACGCATATGCAGGGAAGAAATAATGGAAATGTTACTTGATTTAGCAATGACTTTTTGGCAGTGGACAGTACTCGCAGTACTGGTACTCATTGGTTTTATAGTAAACAAAGTAGATAAAAAAGAAGAAACACTGGTAGGCTTTAAATATAAGTTTATGCCAGTTATGTCACCTTTACCTATAAAGACAAAAGATAAAGGTTTTTGGAAAGGTATCCTAATGTGGTTAATGGGTACGCGCAAATGGAAAATTGAACAAGATTTTAACTATACTCTCAATGACGTAGAGTATAAGATTCCTGCGGGGTTTGAGTTTGATGGAGCATCTGTTCCTAAGTTTCTTGCAACCTTCTTGTCACCGGTAGGAGTACTTTTAATGGGAGGTTTAGTTCATGACTACGGTTATAAATTTGCCACTCTTATGAAGAAAGACGGAAGCACAATTGGTTATCACGATCAGAAGTTCATGGATGGAGTTTTTCGAGATATATGTATCGAAGTAAATGGTTTCCGTGTTCTTAACTATCTAGCCTATTGGACACTGCGCTTAGCAGGTTTTGTAGCCTGGAACGGTCATAAAAAGAGAGGTACTCACTGTGAAATGGATTAAAGCAGCAATGAAAGAACGCACATCTTGGGATGGTGCAATGTTAATAGCAGTCTGTGGTTCGGTCATACTTTTTGGTGGTTTAGCAAAACTACTAGCATGGGTAGGCTTAGGCTACGGCATCTGGACACTAGTTAAAAAAGAAGATTAATATGACAGTAGAAGTAAGTCGCAGAGATATTATCTCTGACGAAATAGTTGAATTAAGATCTGAGACAAAGTTTCTAAAACTTCCAATAGCTCCGTACCTGGAGCTATTGAATGTCACTCCCTTACCATCGCAGATAGCAATTATCAATGCGATTAACGATCCAAAGTATCGTTTTGTCTCTGCCGCAGTCTCGCGCAGACAAGGTAAAACCTACATAGCCAATATCATTGGACAGCTCGTGTCTTTGGTACCTGGCTCCAATATTCTAATAATGTCCCCTAACTACTCTTTGTCTCAGATCTCTTTCGATCTACAGAGAAATCTAATTAAACATTTTGATTTAGAGGTTACAAAAGATAACGCCAAGGATAAAGTTATCGAAATCTCTAACGGGTCTACCGTAAGAATGGGTTCTGTTAATCAGGTCGATTCTTGTGTAGGTAGATCCTATGACCTTATCATCTTTGATGAGGCCGCACTCGCTGACGGCAAGGACGCCTTCAACGTTGCCCTTCGTCCTACTCTAGATAAACCAAATTCTAAAGCAATCTTTATTTCCACGCCACGGGGTCGTAACAACTGGTTCTCCGAGTTCTTCTATAGAGGTTTCTCAGAAGATTTCCCAGAGTGGTGCAGTATACGAGCAACTTATCGTGACAATCCTCGAATGAGCGAAAGTGATATTTCAGAAGCACGTAAGTCTATGTCGGAAGCAGAGTTTCGTCAAGAGTACGAAGCTGACTTTAATACTTATGAAGGTCAGATCTGGAAGTTTAACTTCGAGACACAAGTAAAAGACTTGTCTCAGTTTGATACTAGTAAGATGGACGTCTTTGCGGGGTTGGACGTAGGTTTCAAAGATCCAACAGCAATGTGTGTAATTGCCTATGACTGGGATGAAGATAAATACTACTTGGTAGACGAGTATATGAATAATGAACGTACTACTGAGCAACACGCAGTAGAGATACAGAAGCTGATTGACAAATGGGATATTGACTACATCTATATTGACTCTGCGGCACAGCAGACTCGGTTTGACTTTGCACAGAACTATGATATTAGTACTATTAACGCAAAGAAATCCGTACTTGATGGTATTGGTCATGTATCTGCAATTATTGATAATGACAAACTTTATGTCGATCAAGAGTGCAAACAATCCCAGGCCTGTTTAGATGCCTATCAGTGGGACCCCAACCCAAATCTAATAAAGGAAAAGCCGAAGCACAACATGGCATCTCACATGGCAGATGGTATGCGCTACGCATTATATTCATTTCAAACCGCACAGGTATCCTTCTAGCGATACCTAGGCAAAAATAGTGGTTGACAAGATACCCTAAACTCGATATAATTCTTGGAATGAAAAATCAGGAACCAATGGAAAATGCCTAAGTTAAAACGCGACTATGTAAAGTATGTACGAGATAAGGCAAAGTCCAAGTATGCAAAGGGAGACTCTTGCGAGATTTGTGGTGAGACAGAGCAGTTAGACTTTCACCATTTCTATAGTCTAACACCCTTACTAAATCAATGGTTAACAAAGAACAAACACAATCCGGAGTATATTCAATCACTTCGGGATGATTTTATAGAAGAACATCATGCTGAGCTATATGACCACACAGCAACATTATGTCATACTCACCATTTAAAACTTCACTCAATTTACGGGAAAGATCCCGGTTTAGGTACTGCTAAAAAGCAGATGCGTTGGGTACAGATTCAAAGAGAAAAACATGGCTTGGTATAATCCTTTCGAGAAAAAACCAGTAGAAGTTGAAGAGAAGCTAAATCCTGCACAGCAGTTTTACGGCAACGATATTCAAACTTCTCGTGAGCCTACCTTTTCTTATGAGCGAGCTTACGAAGAGCTGGAAGTTGTAAATCGTGCAGTAAATATTATTGTAGACGATGCAGCTGAGATTCCTACTATGGTAGGCGGACAGCACAAAGGCAGTAGCATTATTAAGGGTATCAAGCGTTCTAAAGTAGAATTACTTTTAAACCAAGAGCCTAATCCTTTCCAAGACATTAATACTTTCAAGCGTAACTTAATTATTGACTTTATACTTGATGGTAACATTTTTATCTACTATGACGGGGCTCATCTCTATCACTTACCAGCAGATAAAATGGTTATTCATGCTAGCCCAGATACTTACATTGAAAAGTTCACTTACAATGAGAAAGTAAACTATAAGCCTAGTGAGATTATACATATTAAAGAAAACTCCTTTTACTCAATTTATAGAGGTGTTCCGCGTTTGAGTCCTGCTCTACGCACTATGCAACTTATGATGAAAATGCGTAAGTTCCAAGATAACTTCTTTAAGAATGGTGCAGTTCCTGGCTTAGTACTTAAGTCACCAAACACACTTTCTGAAAAGATTAAAGAACGTATGATGGTGTCGTGGCAGTCACGATATCAACCAGAAGCAGGCGGTCGTCGACCCCTCATTTTGGACGGTGGAATTGAAGTAGATTCGATCTCAAATGTAAATTTTAAAGATCTTGATTTTCAAAATAGTATTGCCGACAATGAAAAGATAATTTTGAAGGCGCTCGGAGTACCTCCAATTATGATGGACTCTGGCAACAACGCCAACATTCGCCCAAATATGCGTATGTATTATCTTGAGACTATACTTCCTATAGTTAGAAAAATCAATTTCGCGTGCGAAAGATATTTCGGTTTCGAGTTAAAAGAAGACATTAGTGAAATACCTGCTCTACAGCCTGAGCTGAGAGATGCTTCCGCTTACTACACATCACTAGTAAACGGTGGTATTATTACTCCTGCTGAAGCTCGCGAGAGACTCGGTTTTGCCTTTGTAGACGGCACAGAAGAGATAAGGGTTCCTGCAAATATCGCAGGTTCTGCAACCAATCCCGAAGAGGGCGGAAGACCAGAGGAAACAAACGAAGATGGCGAATAGACCACAAAGAATTAAACTATGTCGTGACCTAGCAATGTATTTTGCAGAAAAGGGTAAGATTATGACTCAAGCTGAGTATATAGCAGCAACAGATAGACCTGTATCTTACTCTGGAGTTCGCAATGTAGGTAGAAGTTATTCACGAGCAATTGACATGATGAAACAGGCACACCCTGAACTCATGGAACTGATCGAGAAGAAAAAAGTAGAAGCAGCTAAACCTGTTCCTGCTCCAGCACCAAAGCCAGTACCTAAGGCCGCGGTCAAGCCTGCCCCTAAACCGGCAGTAAAAAAGGATTAAGATATGAATAAAATCTTTAATCTTACGTCTACTTTCAAGACTCATGCAGAAGATGATGGCTCTGTAATGATTCGTGGAATGGCAAGCACGGCTGACTTTGATCGCGCGGGTGACTCCATTTCAGCAGAAGCATGGCAGAAGGGTGGACTAAAGAACTTTGAAAAGAATCCAATTATCCTGTTTAATCATGACTATGATAAACCAATTGGTCGAGCTACAGGTCTGAAGTCCGGACCAAATGGCTTGGAGCTGGAATGTAAGATTAGTAAGGCCGCGCCTGCTAATGTTGCTCAACTAGTTAAAGACGGTGTTCTTGGGGCCTTTTCCGTAGGTTTCCGAGTCAAGGATGCTGATTATATTAAGGAAACCGACGGACTAATGATTAAGGACGCTGAATTATTCGAGGTATCAGTTGTATCTGTACCCTGCAATCAGTCAGCTACTTTTTCGCTCGCGAAGTCTTTCGACTCAGATGCTGAGTATGAAGAATTCAAAAAAACTTTCACAAATCGTGTAGATCTAGCAGGTCAGTCTCTGGCTAAGGATGAAGTTATTACTTCGGGAATAGCTAGTGACACACCTCAAAGCGCGGAGAAATCCGTAGATCAGGAGATCAAGATGGATAATCAAAACATCGACTTGGAAGCTTTTGCAAAGAAGGTAGCTGAAGACACAGCTGCTAAGATTGCTATGAAGCAAGCCGAGCAAAAAGCAGCTGAGCAAGCAGAAGTAGAAAAAGCAGCTGAACAGGCTTCATTTGTTGAAGCACAAGAAATCAAAGTTAAGACTGGTATTGAGTCTGGCGTTGAGAAACTTATGGGCGACTTCGAAGCTAAGCTGTCTGAAAAAGACGCTAAGATGGACGAAGTACTCGCTTCATTTAAAACCGAACTAGAAGAGAAGTCTTCTGAGATCGAAGCTATGCGTAACAGCAAGCGCACTTTTGCTGATCGTTCTGAAAAGGGCGACATTTCTAAGTGGGGCAGCGAGTTCATGCAAGCTAGCCTACTTGGTACTATCACTGGCAAAGGCATGAACACTGACTTTGCTCAGGGTATCATGGAAAAAGCTGGTATTGACTATGCTTCCAACGCTGGTGACATCGATCAAGAAGTTGCTCGTCAAATCGAAAAAGAAGTTACTCTAAACTTGCGTACAGCTGGTCTGTTCCGTGAGATTCAGGTGAATGGTGCTGCTACTGTAATGCCAATCCAGCCTGACGTAGAGCCCGCTACTTTCCAAACTGGTGCAGCTGCAGCAGGTAACTTGGAAAACCGTGGTGCTTCTGACAGCACTTACAAGCCTTCACAGGTAATCTTGAACGCTTACCGTTTGATCAGCCAGACTTTCATGGACAACAACGTAGATGAGCAAGTTCTCATTAACTTGATGCCTATGCTTGTTGACTCAGTAGCACGTGCTCACGCTCGCGCTGTTGATAACGCTATCATCAATGGTTCTGGTTCTATCACTGGTCTTGACGGTTTCGCAACTGCTCACGGTACTACTCTTGACATCTCTGATGGCACTAAGTTGACCGCAGCTCTGTTGTTAGCCGCTCGTAAGGACATGGGTAAGTATGGTATTAATCCTAGTGACCTCGCCTATGTTGTATCTCAGGCTCGTTACTTTGAGCTTATCGAAGATGCAGGCTTCCAGGACGTAACTGACGTTGGTTCTGATCTAGCTACTAAGATCACTGGTCAAATCGGATCTGTATTCGGTACTCCAGTAATCGTATCTGACAGCTTCCCAGCTGAAACAGCCGGTGCACCTGTAGCATTCGCAGTTAACACTCGCAACTATGTTATCCCACGTCTACGTGGCGTAACTGTTGAGACTGACTACGAAGTTGGTAATCAGCGTAACGTAATCGTCGCTTCACAAGCCCTTGGCTTTGAAGAGTTGGTTGCAGACTCAGCTGGTAACCGATCTGCAGTTAAGATCGACCTAATCGCTTAATTTAAAAGCAAAACGAGAGGGGAGCTTGCTCCCCTTAAGTTTTTAGTAATGGACTTATGGCAAATTTAATCACATTAGATGAATATAAAATCTCTGAAAACATTCAGAGCACAAAGGAAGATGCTCGCATCAATTCTTTAATTACTGCCGTAAGTCAATTAGTGAAAACTTACTGCGGAACAACCATTGTAGATCACTACTCTAGCGACAAAGCAGAAGAGTTTAGTATAAACTGGTCTACAAACTTGGTTCAGCTTACAGAAAGTCCTTTTGTAAGTATTACTTCCGTACAAGAAAGAGAAGACTTCAGTAAAGCATATACTACTGTTGCTTCCACAGAATACTATGTAGACGGTTCTACAGATAGTGTTTATCGAGTGAATACCGATGGCACTAAAAAGAACTGGCCTACGGGTCCAGGTGCTGTAAAAATTACCTATAAAGCTGGGTATACAGAATGTCCTAAAGACTTACAACTTGCTGTTATTGATTTGATTACCTACTATGCAAAAGACGAGCACAAAGCGCGTCAAACGATAGCAGGTGCAAGTATCCAAAACAATGCTTCTTCAAGTCAGAGAAACAATGTAGCGTTTCCTGATCATATTAAGCGTGTTCTGGATCTGTATAAGAACTTTTAATGAGTGTAGCACAACAGAAAAAGTTCTTAACAAAACTGCATAAAGAACTATCCGTAGACAGTGAAGACTATAGAAGAAAGACTGCAAATAAAAGAATGCACACTTTCGTAGTGACAAGAAGAGCTATTCGCAGAGGTATGAAAGACAGGCTAGAGAAAAATTATCCCGATATTTCAAAAGCAACTATAATGAAAATTTTAAAGCAGTCTGATAGATACGTTAGGGCTTTAATTCGAGAAACTGGAAGAAACGTTATAGGAATGAGCAAAAGAGATGATGGTATTACAATTACTAAGTTTACTCCCTCTAAAATAGAAGCCGCTTTTGAAGCCAGTGGGAAAGATAGATTTAATCAGATTAAAAGAAGTTATGATAAAAACTGGGGCATTGCCGCAAAAGGAATCAGCGGAGTAGTTAAAAAAGTTTTAGAGGTATCAGATGCAAACTTAGAAGCAAAATCTTTGTGGAACTTAGAACATAACTACTTAAAAGGTATTATTGAGAGCCAAGTAAAAGATGCTATAGATAATGCTTTACTACAAGAAGAGGCTATTTCTCGAGCTTCTGTTCATAACTTTTTTAAAGGAATGGGTATAGAGCTGGATGTAATACGAAACGGAGACACCGGAGTCATGGAAGTATTTATGGGCTCCCAGAGAGCTAATGCAAAAGAAGGTGGTATAGCAGGAGCTAAAGTGGCTAAGCTAAAGAAGGCTCTGCTAAATGCATTAAGAACTTTAGAAAATGGTGGAATACTTAGTGACTTAGATGGATCTGACTCTTTCAAAACAGCAAAAATTAAAAAAGCAAGAAGAGAAGTATTAGAACCTTTTAAGAAAGTAAAAAATGCAACAGTAACTTCTAAAGATACCAAAGCAAACAATAGCAAAACAAATGTATCAAAGAGTATTGTACAAAAAACCATCATAGGTAAGAATGCTTCAAAAAAGAGAACAGTAAGAGCTTCTAAAGCTAAAAAAGCAGGGGCAGCTTCTCAACCCTTACAAATGATAGGACTTATCAATAAAGCACTACCGGATACCGTAAGAAAGAATATGAGAAGTCCTGCACTTGTAAATAGAACAGGACGATTTGCAGAAAGCGTACAAGTTACTGATATTGTAAAGACACCAAAAGGCTTTCCTAGTATAGGTTATACTTATCAAAGAAATCCTTATCAAGTATTTGAGGAAGGTAGCTCAGGAAACTGGGCAAACGGAAATAGAGATCCACGAGATCTAATTGACAAATCTATTCGAGAGATAGCAGCACAGTTTGCAATCGGAAGATTCTATACCAGGAGAGTATAATGAGCAGAGCATATACAACACGACGTTTAGGCATTGTAAATGCTATTGTTGAAAAGCTCAAAGACATAGACGGGTCAGGAACTTTTTTAAGTGATTTAAATGAAAATGTTTCTCCTCGATTAAAGTTTTGGGATGAAGTGGAGGAATTTCCTGCAGTTCACCTAAATGCCGGTTCTGAGACAAGAGAGTATCAGGGTGCTGGATATAAAGACAGATTTCTTTCTATTACATTAAGATGTTACGTACAAGCAGAAGACTCAGTAGAAGCATTAGATGAGCTTATGGAAGACGTAGAAACTATATTGGAAGATAGCTCTCGATTAGCGTATTTGGATCGTACAGGTACGACTCAATACACACAACAAATCACAATCGTTAGTATTGATACTGATGAAGGTGTACTTGAACCCTTAGGCGTTGGAGAAATGCTAATAGAGGTTCGATACTAGAAAATGCAGGCACGAGCAAACGTTCACGTCCTAGCCTTTTCAAGATAACATAGGAGATTAACTATGGCTGATACATTATTTTTTAGCAGAGACACCAAAGTCTACGTCGCACCCTTGAATGCCTCAGGTGCAGAAGTAGCCGGTGCAATTTGGGAGATTCCAGTTTTGGATGGTTTCTCTTTTTCACAAGCAACAAACAGTTCAGAGATTACTTTGAACGAAATGGAAGCATCAGGTGGCGGAAGCCGTCGTGGTCGCAAGATGTTTAACGACTCTTATGCTCCTGCAGAGTGGAGTTTTTCTACTTATGCACGACCCTTTAAGTCTGCAGCTTACGCAGCAGGTGGAGCAGACAACCAAGTCGCGCATCACGCTGTAGAAGAAGCACTCTGGGCTATGATGGTTGGTAACGCAGGTGCAGGATATACCGTACCTAGTGCCAGTCAAGTATCTGTATGGGCTCAAGGCCTTACACAAGATGGTACAGATTTAGAGATTGACTTTGATGACTCTAACACTTCTACTTTGGGTACTGCAAACATTTACTTTGTACTTGGTAAAACAGGTGAAACCGCAACTACCTACAAGATTGCAAATTGCTGTATGAACGAAGCGTCTATTGATTTTGACATTGATGGCATCGCTACTATTGCATGGTCTGGAATGGGCACTATTATTACTGAAGCATCTGCTCCAACTGCGACTCGTTATGAAGCAATCACTTCTACTACTAACTTTATTCGTAACCGTCTTACTCAACTTGTTATGACTACTGCTGATGATCACTTGTTATCAAGTGGCGAAAGTGCTGATGGCGATTCAGATGCAGAAACTTATAATATGACTCTGACCGGTGGTAATATTACTATTTCTAATAACATGACATTCTTAACCCCCGAAACTCTCGGTGTAGTTAACCAGCCTTTGGGCCATGTAACTGGAACTCGTACTGTTGGCGGAAGCTTTACTTGCTACTTAAATTCAGCTACTGATTCTAGCATGGATCTGTTTGAGCGTATCATTGAAGATACCGACACTATTACTAATAAGTTTGATCTTAACTTTAAAGTTGGTGGCGCAAGTGCTACTCCCCGTATTGAATTCAACATGGCAGCTTGTCACTTAGAAGTACCAACTCACTCTATTGATGACGTAATCTCCTTGGAAGTGAATTTCCATGCCTTGGGTACAGACATCAGTTCTACCAATGAACTTGGAATCAAGTACATAGGTGCGTAAAAAAAGTTCTTGACATAGGAGGTCATTTCGACTATACTATGAAATAGAAAAAGTTAGAAGGGGCTCTTTTTCGAGCCCCTTTTATTATCCGGAGAAAAATGGCTACTTATAATTTTTTAAAACAGGCAGAAGTTTATCTTTCAACAACTTACCCTGTTGAAAGTGGCATGACTGTATCTGAAACTTTGGCTCCGAATACTTCAAAAGCTAATAGTGGCGCTTTTTCAGGGGCAAATGAGCACCTAAAAACATTATTTGCCGGAGAAGTAGTTTTACCTTCTACGTTCTCAAATGATCATGAAGTTATTTTTGAACACGGTGGAACAGGATATGGTACTTGGATAGGTCAAACTCTTATTTCTGGTACTAGATTTTTAATGCTTAGAGTAGGAACTGGAACACTAAATACTGAAGTTAGTAATAATGAAAGAGTTTATAAGCGAATTCCTATAGAAGATATTCCGGAGTTCGATGATAAGATGCATACAGTTGCATGGGAGTACGATCCCCCAAACGGAACAGCTAAGCTCTGGATAGATAATCGACTTGTAATTAGCGAAGTCTGTACCGACGGTTCTTATAATCAGTGGACAGGCGGTAATGAAGGAGGATGGTTAGAAGGCTTTTTAGCAGTCGCAGGACAGGGTAGTGTAGGTGCACACAGAACACCGTGGTCAGGACAAGCAGGCTCCGATTTAAGAATTTATACTAATCAAACTATTGGTAATAATAATTACCCTTTAAGATTAGATGTTACTTCAGACATAAACTTTAGTCAAACTTTTACGGATAAAACATATCCTCAAAAGACGTTACATGATCAGAGCAAGATGCATGAGGCTTCTAGTATTACAAAAGCTAATCCTGCTAATTTTGAATTTACAGTACCGGCTCTTACAGAAAATGACTTATCAGTAGTTAAAGATTTATTAGTAGATTATAAATCAGGTACAAATACATTAAATACATTTACGTTACATATAAAATTACCAAATGATAACTATAGACTAGATAACTGCGTTGCAACAAATGGGGCATTCTTAATTGAGAAATTACAGGACCTCAAGTTGACAATAACAGGCGAAGCCTCTAGATTATCGAAAGGAGTATCCCTACCTACTACAGGCAGGATCTCCCGTTCAGCAAATCGTACGCACCAGCGTATTGATTATCTGTCGGTATCAGTAGACTCCACTTCTCTCACGGAAGGGATCTACGAAGTTTCCGCGGAGTTACAGAATGAGATAGAGTGGACTCCCTATGAAACTGTCAACGATGCATTGAATGTGACAAATGCTGCCACCTCAATGTACCCCTCTAGTTTCACACTAAAGAAACGAATTCTTTCAGGTTCAATTGGACAGTATGTACTTAGCAACTTTAACAGTCATACTCAACAGTGGAAGACTGGAGTTCCAATCGTAATTAAAGCAGGAAAAAGTGCAACGCAAGGTTTTCAATTCAATCTATTAAATTGTACCTTTACAAATAGAAACAAAGTTGCAGATGTTTTTACTCAAGCGTATGACTGGAAAATGAATGACAACCCCACGGATCTAGGTGATAATACAGACACTAATAGATCATTTATAACATTTAACAACATATAAGGAACAATGATGGACTTAAAAAAATTAATGGTTGATACCAAAGCAGTTTGGGTTGACTTTCCCGGTCTTAAAGGCTTTGAGGTAGAGGTAGCAAATCTCTCAAGAAAAGAACTTAACGGACTTCGTAAGAAGTGTACTACTACTAAGTTTGATCGTAAAACGCGTCAAGCAGTAGAAGAGCTAGATGAAGAAAAGTTTGTTACAGAGTTTACACGTTCTGTAATTAAGAATTGGAAAGGGCTTGCACTTGAGCATCTTGAAACACTACTACTCGTAGATATATCCGATCAAGACCCTAAAAAAGAGCTAGAGTACTCTGAAGAAAACGCAGAAACTTTGGTATCGTCTTCGACTGAATTTGATACTTGGCTCAATGAGGTAGTCTTTGATCTTGATAACTTTCGTACAGGATCAAAAGACCCAGTTGCTAAACCGGCTGGAAAAGTACTTCAAGAACAGTGAGTCAAAAATGACGCGAGAGCGTTATTTTAAGATGTGTGAGCAACTGGGGCAAGAGCCCAATCTCGAGGAAATACCTCCAGATATAGAGGATTTTCCAGAAATAGCAGTACAGGCAATGAGTACTTTTAGTAGTTTAGGAGATAGAGTTTTCCCAGATATAGGATATATGGGAAAAGACTTTACAACACTGCCTTACTATTTAGAAATGTATGACATAGAGGACAATGAATTGTTCTTAGAACTACTGACTTATTTAGAGTCAAGGGCTATCAAAACTTCCCAAGATCAACTTAAACGGGAAAGGGAGAAGCTAAAGAGAAAGAAATAGTGGCAGACACAATAACAGTCAAGTTTAAAGTCATGGAAGACGGTAGCTTAAAAGCTATTGGTAAGGATGCCGATAAAGCATCCGCTGCTCTTAACCAGGCTGGTAATACTGCCGATAATTTCAAAAAGAAGCAAAAAGGAGTAGCAGGAGCCACTTCTAACGGTACTAAAGCTTTCTCAAAAATGACTACAGGCATACAAGGAGGTCTCGTACCTGCGTATGCCGAAATCGCCGCTAGGGTATTTGCTCTTACAGCGGCTTTCGGGGTTCTTTCTCGGAATAATGCAATCGCAAAACTACAAGAAGGTATCGAGTTCACCGGTAGAGCCGCAGGACGAAATCTTACTTTTGTAGCAGACAAACTTCAAGAAATCACAGATAACGCCATTTCAGCAGAAGCCGCTATGCGAGCTACTGCTGTAGGTGTGTCGGCAGGATTTAGTGAAAGTCAAATGGCAGGTCTTGCCGAAGTAGCAAAAGGAGCTTCTCTCGCACTAGGTAGAGATATGGCTGATGCTATGGATCGACTTATACGAGGTGCTGCAAAACTTGAACCAGAAATTCTTGATGAATTGGGTATCATGGTACGCCTTGATGAGGCTACAGAAAACTATGCTCGTACTCTAAATAAAAATGTAAACGAGCTTACTCAGTTTGAAAGACGTATGGCTTTCACAAATGCAATCATCGAACAAGGCAGACAAAAGTTTGACGGTATTTCTGCGTCAATCGAAGCCAGTCCCTTTTCTAAGTTAGCCGCCTCTTTGCAAGACGTAGCAAAAACAGGTATTGGAGCACTTAACAAAGTCCTAGGCCCAATGGCTAACTTCTTAGCAGAAAACACTTTTGCACTGGGAGCACTTGTTGCTCTTTATGCGGGTTCTGTAGCAGGTACAATCATGGGAGGTATTACCTCTATGGCAGCTGCTTCTGCAAGTGCTGCTGTACGAACAGAAGCTCAGTCTAAAGCTGCTTTAAAAGCTATTAAGCCTCACGCTCTTCTGAATAAAAGATTTAATGATTTAGCGGCTTCTGGAAAGAGGGGTGGAGTAGCTCTTAAAAACATGCACACTGCTCTTAATAATACTATTAAAGCGCACAATGTTGGTACTGCTAAATTAAAGGCTGCTGTAAAAATGCGTAATCAGCTAACAGCGGAAATTTACAGACAAAATCTTGCTCAAGTCAAGACAAACATGACCAATGCTTTAGGAATTCTTCAAGAGCAAGGTCTTATGGCAGGTATACGTGCTCACACGGCCGCGCTAAGAGAACTTGGTCTTGCGACACGAACGACTATGGCATCTCAAAGCGGACTGTATGCTATTATGACAGCAGGTAAGGGCGTAATGCTTGCTTTGGGCTCTTCAGCAAGATTCTTGGGAGCATCTTTATTGGCTATCATGCCTTATGTCGGTATTGTTCTAGCCGCCGTTTCTATACTAGGCCCTCTGGTCGGAAAACTTTTTGGAATGGAAGACACCCGTTTAGAAAAACAAATAAAGAAAAATACGGAAAGATTCGAAGAGTTTGATAAGGTACTAGAACAATATACCCAAACTATAAACAAGTCTGCAACCCAGACTCAACTTTGGGCAAAAACTTTAAAACCAATTGCAGGACTTCTTACTGAAACTGCTCAAGCCATGCATGAGACTATTGCCGCAGCTCAAACAGAGCAACTGCTAAAACACGTTGCTGCCACGAAAAAGCTTGCTCAGGCACAAACCACCCTTGCCGCTGCCACGGGAGATGGAATGGCAGGTATCTATTATCGTGGAAAAACTCATGATACCAACGAGATGAAGGATGATGTAAAAGACGCAGAAAAACTTGTACAAGAGACAAGCGGAAAAATGTCGGCTGCTGTTGAAGAAATGGTTACTAAAGACTTAATAAGAGGTATGTCTAAATTTTTATCGACATCGGATGCTATGGCAACTAGACTAGAGCAGTTAGGAAAAGAAGGTAAGCCCGTTGCAGATGCTTTGAACGCGGTTAAAGCGTCCCAAGCAGGAGTGAATGACGTTCTTCAGAAGATGCTCGCAGGAAAAATGACACCACAAGAAGCCGCTACTCAAATGACAGCACTAGCTACTAGTGCGACTGCGAGTGTTCAGGCTTTTGAAAATTTCAATGACATAGTAAACAAAGCAAAAGATTTAGTAGGAGATATAACTTCTACGTGGGGATTGTACGGAAAAGAAATTGACAACGTAGCTGAAGCCGTTATTAATGTTGAAAAAATACTAAATGATGGTAAAGGTAGTGCCGCTTCAAAAGAAAAAGCCAATGCAATATTAAAAGCATATGGAATAGATGAAGGAGGCGATGCAGTAGGCAAGCTAAAAGCGTTAGAGGCTCAACTTAAAAAGATAAATGATGCCAATAAAAGATACGGTCAAGAGCAGAGAGTTTTGGACTACGATATGGCCGCAGGAGCTATATCACAGCTTGAACTAAACAAGACAGCCCTTGATTTAACAGATAGAAGGTTACAGACTGTAGAAGACGAAATTCGTTTGGCGATACCTGGTTCTCAAAAAATGAATGAACTACAGGAGAAGCGTAATCAGCTTCTAATACAAGAAGTTGATCTTATAAAGAAAAAGTATGATCTTTTATCTGGAGATGCAGAATCTTCTGGAATGGGTAAAGCCGCAAGTGCCGCCATTGCAGGTCAAGCTAGTATTACAAATGCCAGCACTAAAGAGGAGGCAGACGGAGCAAGAGCACAGGTTGCAAAAGACACTTTATCAGGAGTAGCGAGCGATTTGGCAGCTATGGGGCCTGAAGGCGCTCTTATGTCTTCAGCCATTCAAGGCGCTTTAGATATGGAATCAGCCTTCTCAACTGCATTTGCAGTTATAAATGATGATTCTGCGGATATGTCCACAAAAGTACAGGCAGGTCTCGGAGCAATAGGTGCAACTATATCTGCTCTAGGGGCGATGTCCAAAGCAGCAAGCGATCAAAAAATAGCAGGTATAGATAATGAGATTGCGGCAGAAAAAGCAAGAGACGGTAAGTCTGCAGGAAGTGTAGCAAAACTAGCCGCTCTTGAGAAGAAGAAAGAACAAGCTAAACGAAAAGCTTTTGAGATGGATAAGAAAATGAAAATGGCTCAAACAGTCATTTCTACCGCTCAAGGTGTAACAGCTATGTTAGGTGCCGCTCCTCCGCCCTTTAACTTCGCACTTGCAGGAATGGTAGCAGCTATGGGTGCTCAACAACTTTCTATGATTTCTGGAATGACTTTCCAAGGAGGCGCTTCAAGCGCTCCTGCAGCTCCTTCTCAGATAGCAGTAGGCTCACGCAATGCTTCAGTAGATCTGGCTAAAGGTCAGAACGCAGGCGGAGAACTTGCGTATGCACGAGGAGAGCAAGGTATAGGTTCAGGAATGACAGACTTCAAACCTACTAGTGCATTCGCAGGATATAAGCACCGAGCCGGTGGTGGTTACGTTGTAGGAGAGCAGGGACCAGAGTTGTTCATGCCAGACACACCGGGACAAATTATTCCTTCAGGTCAAGGTACCGGAGGACAAACAAACGTAAACTTCTCAATCAATGCAGTAGACTCTGCGGGTGTAGAAGACTTACTAATGAATCAACGAGGAAACATAATCGGAATGATACGAGAGGCCGCTAACGAACATGGAGAGTTCTTCCTAGAAAGCGTACAGGATAAATCATACTAATGGCTACATTTACTGAATTTACAAATATTTTACCAGATCCTAACAATGCTATTGGAGAGTCGGGGCAGGCTGGAGGAACAGCAGGCCCCGGATATTCTTCTGTTAAACTAGCGTCTGAGCATAAAATGATGAATACTAGAACTAACTCTGGTAGGCTTATTAGTAGAGAAGTATCGGGTCACAAGTGGAATATATCTATTTCATATAACCCTATGACTCGAGACGAATTCGAACCTATTTATAGTTTTTTGCTTCAAAAACGTGGATCGCTTACTCCTTTCTTCG
>Ga0206127_1002045_pt1 | contig 20827 bp, 14 predicted proteins | sample Helgoland_Spring_6_FD_148646 | JGI IMG/M metagenome (GOLD analysis project Ga0206127, IMG submission 148646) | Pelagic subsurface seawater microbial communities from Kabeltonne, Helgoland, North Sea - Helgoland_Spring_Bloom_20160419_1 | ecosystem: Environmental > Aquatic > Marine > Epipelagic ...
TTCGATAAATATCTAACAGTATTTATGTCAATAGGCGGTATTTAGGACCTCGGGAATCTAGGCTTGCATGTTTTACGTGATATTCAATAGTGGCCTGGCTTCTTTCTATCCGGCCATTTTGGGTATAAAATGGCCGGATAGATTTTCAAGTGAGCTACTTATGGCCAAAAGTACCCAGCAACAGTCTGTTCTTATGCTACTTCGACAGAGTCCGACGCCACTGTCGCTGCGGGATATTGAGCTGAAAATTAATGGTGAAGCGTCTGCGAGAACCCTACGTCGCTGGTTGGCGGGTTGGGTGGCTGAGCATAAGATTGAAAAGATTGGCGCTGGCCCCTCAACCCTCTATCAAATTATTTCTCAATCTGATGATTCTGCCGCGCCTGTGGTGCAAGGTGATTCATTTGGATTTTTGCGGGGACTGGATGCTGATTTACGCATAGGTTTGCTTGGCCAAATTCGCGACTTATGGACACATACCTCTACTGCGTTGGAGGGCAATACGCTGTCTCTTGGGGATACCCACTTTATTCTTGAGCAGGGCCTTACGGTTTCGGGTAAGCCTCTTAAGGATCATCAGGAAGTGCGCGGTCATGCTCTGGCTATTGAGTTGTTGTATCAATGTGTCGAGAAGCCACTTAGCGAGGAGCTGGTATTTGCGCTGCATCGGGCGATACAAATTGAGCATATTGATGATATCTATAAGCCCATGGGTGGCTGGAAGGTGGAGGCCAATGGCACCCATATGATTGGGCGAGATAATAAGCAGCACTTTATTGAGTATGCATTGCCTTTGTTTGTGCCCAGATTAATGGCTGAGGTATTAGATTTTATTAATTCAATTGGGGCTGAGGATATCTCTTTGGCGAATGCCGCGGCTATCTATGCCAAGGTTCATATGGGTGTTGCTCATATACATCCATTTTGGGATGGTAATGGCCGTATGGCTAGGCTGTTGGCGAATATTCCGCTGTTGAAGGGCGGCTTGCCACCCTTGGTGATTGGCCAAGAGACGCGTCGCGTTTATATTCAGACGCTGTCTAACTATCAGGTTTCTACTGGGCAGTTAACCAGCGGTACGGGGGTTTGGCCTACGCCTGAGTTGTTAGCTGCATTTAGTGATTTTTGTGCGTCGAATTATGGCAGTACTCAGGCATTGGTTGACGAGGCGTTTACTGTTCAGGGACGGCGTTCTACTTAATATTAAACACTAGCGAAAATCACGGGAGGGAACATCGGTTTTATGTAATAGCTCAGTACAGTCGGTCAACTCCTGCGCGATCACATGCACCACGGCGCCATCGGTTTCTACAACCCCTTTAATCATTAATAGCTGCGCCTTTAATAACGCCTGCCTACAATTCTTTTGCACATTTTGCCAGACCACCACATTGCTGTTGCCGGTCTCATCTTCCAACGTTAAAAACACTACCCCAGAGGCTGTGCCCGGACGCTGTTTGCCGGTAACCAATCCTGCTATGCGCACAAAGCGACGATGGCCTAACTCGGCTAAATCTGCATGGCGTTTACACTGGCGAAATATAGGAAACTGTTCCCGTAGTAACTCCATAGGATGACGGCCCAGAGATAACCCGGTGTGGTTGTAATCCGCATAAAGGTTTTCTGTTTCGCTGGGGGTTTGTAAGTAGGCAGATTCTTGATCTGATGCTTGCTCGGACTGTTGCAATAGCGTGGCGCTGCTATCAATGACCAGTGCCTGCCAATGGGCCTGTCGGCGATTTTCGGTTAATGATTTAAGTGCGCCGGCACTGCTTAGCAGGCTGAGTTCTGCACGGGAAAGGTCGGCACTTCTGGTTAGCTGGGCTATGTTTCTAAACTGACGATCGCTATTTATTATTTTCTGTGCCGCGCTAAAGGCTAGACCTTTGATGAGCCGAAAGCCTAGCCGCAGTGTTGGCGTAGTGGCATCGCCTTCTAAGCGGTGATCCCAGCCGCTACACAGCACATCAATGGGCTGCACTTTTATGTTATGGCGCTGGGCATCCTGTACTAGCTGTGACGCCGAATAAAACCCCATGGGCTGGCTATTCAAAATAGCGCAGTAGAAGGCGGCGGGGTAGTGGCATTTTAACCAGGCGGACACATAGGCAAGCAGGGCGAAACTGGCGGAGTGGGATTCGGGGAAGCCGTAAACCCCAAAGCCCTGTATCTGGAGAAACAGTCTTTCGGCAAAGTCTTGGTTGTAGCCTCGGGCCAACATGCCATCAATTAACTTTTGTTTAAAACCTAATAGCTCATTGTTGCGTTCAGAGTTTTTACCCCAGCTGGCCATGGCGCGGCGCAGTTGATCGGCCTCGCCACCGGTAAAGCCAGCGGCGACCATGGCGAGGCGAATCACCTGCTCTTGAAATACGGGGATACCTAATGTGCGTTCCAAGACATTTTTAATATCTGGGTGAGGGTAGGTGACCTCTTCTAAGCCCTGACGACGTTTTAAATAGGGATGCACCATGCCGCCCTGTATGGGGCCGGGGCGCACGATGGCAATCTCAATGACTAAATCATAAAAGCAGCGGGGTTTTAGTCTGGGCAGCATGGCCATCTGGGCTCGGGACTCTATCTGGAATACGCCTACAGAGTCGGCTTTGCACAGCATGTCGTAAGTGGCGCTATCTTCTTGAGGGATGGCCTGCATGCTGAGGTCTATGCCCTGATGGCCGCGAATAAGATCAAAGCAGCGATGAATGGCCGTTAACATACCCAGCGCCAGAATATCTATTTTAAGTAAGCCTAGGGCTTCTATATCTTCTTTGTCCCATTGAATAACGGTGCGGTCGGGCATGCTGGCGTTCTCTACGGGCACTAAGGTGCTAATGGGGCTACGGGTAATAATAAAACCACCTACATGCTGGGAGAGGTGGCGGGGGAAGCCAAGAATCTCTTGCAATAAAGTGTAGAAGTGCTCGGCCATATGGCCCCGGGCCCCGGCCTTGGCAAACTGCTCTTGTAGGTCACTACTGCGGTCCCACCAGGAGAGGGACTGGCTGAGTTGTTCTATAAACAATGGGTCTAGACCCAGTGCTTTGCCCACATCGCGAATGGCGCTGCGGGGTCTGTAGGTGATGACGGTGGCGGCCAGGGCGGCCCGCTCGCGGCCATAGCGCTGGTAGATATATTGAATCACTTCTTCACGGCGCTCGTGTTCAAAGTCGACGTCTATATCTGGCGGCTCGTTGCGCTCGGTGGAGATAAAGCGCTCAAATAATAATGAGATTTGGTCTGGGTTAACTTCGGTGATAAACAGGCAGTAACAGACCACGGAATTGGCGGCGGAGCCGCGGCCTTGGCAGAGAATATGGCGGCTGCGGGCAAAGGCGACGATGTCGTGTACGGTGAGAAAATAACATTCGTATTGCAGCTCGCCGATAACTTTAAGTTCGTAGTTAATTTGTTGGCGAACGGCGTTGGATAACCCATGGGGCCAGCGTTTTTCTGCACCCTGTTCGGTTAAATAACGCAGCTGTTCGGCGGGGGTTAAATGCTGGGGCACTACTTCGTCGGGGTATTCGTAGCGCAATTCTTCTAAGTTGAAATGGCAGCGTTTGGCGATGCTGATGGTTTCGGCTAGGAGGGCGGCGGGGTAAAGCTTTTCTAGGTGGGGCAGGCTGCGCAGGCGCCGCTCGGCATTGGGGAAGCGCCGGTCGCCCAGTTCCATCACGGAGCAGCTGTGATGAATGGCGGTTAAGGTGTCTTGCAGGGCGCGGCGCTCTTTGCTGTGCATGTGCACATCGCCGCAGGCGACCATGGGCAGTTGCCACAGGGCGGCGAGATTGCGGTAGTAATAATATTGGGAGGTTTCGTTGCCGTCGAGCAGATGCTCTACGCCAATCCACAGGCGTTCTTTAAACCAGTGGCTTAGCCGCTCGCCGACCTCATGGTCGGGCTCTAAATCGCCGCTGGGCAACCAGATTAACAGGGTGTTGGGCAGGTTGCCGCTAAGGTCTGTCCATTTTAATTGATACTCGCCTTTGCTACTGCGCCTGCGGGCTGTAGTAATTAAGGCTGAGAGTTCGGCATAGGACTGATGATTGCTGACCAGGGCGATTAGGCACTGACCTTCAAGGCGAAACTCGCTGCCAACGATTAACTGTAAGCCACAATCTTGGGCGGCCACATGGGCTTTGACTACGCCTGCAAAGGAGCATTCGTCGGTGATTGCTAGGGCGCTGTAGCCCAATGCACTGGCGGTGCGGACTAATTCTTGAGGGTGGGAAGCCCCGCGCAGAAACGTAAAGTTGCTAACGCAATGAAGTTCGGCATAGGCCATAATTTATATAACTGCTCGCAAGAATATATACTGTATATATAACCAGTATAGGCATGAGTTTTTAAAAATGCCAGACTGATTTTCTGCAGAGGCGGTTGAGTTTGTCTGATGAATGCAGCGTATTTAAAATACCGGTGGTCAAAGAAGTCATAGATATTTATCCACACAGCTTTTATGATTGGGCCATAGTAAAAGTAGAGGTTAGCCGCGGTACAGCGAGCAGCCCGATAGAGCGATTAATAATAAAAATAAATCTTTAGGGGATTTCATATGTCGAATTTACAGTCTGCAGATATTGGCCTAGGCCAGACGATTTTGCGCCGCGCAGCCATTTCACCGAATAAGCCAGCCATTACCTTTGAAGGGCAGACCCAAACCTTTGCCGAACTCGGCGATCGCGTGCGTCGTATGGCGTCGGTTCTCCGTGCTGGGGGTATTTCTGCCGGTGACCGTGTGGGCTACATCGGTTTCAATCACCCGGTATTTTTAGAAATGCTCTATGCCTGTGGCTGTCTGGGTGCGGTGTTTGTACCTCTTAACTTTCGATTAACCGGTCCTGAAGTTCGTTTTATTGCCAATGATGCGGGTATCAGCACATTAGTTGTAGATGATATGTTGCGTCCCATTATTGATGAAGAGCGCGCTAACCTTGAGTGCACTCGCTACATTACTGCCGAAGCCGATGCAGATAACTGGGAAGCCCTTGAGCCTCTTATGAGCGCGGCTCAGCCTATAGATGCCAGCGAGAAAGTCGACGGCGATGACGTTGCTTTTATTATGTATACCTCTGGCACTACCGGTCTGCCAAAAGGCGCGATGCTGACCCATGGCAATATATTCTGGAATAGTATCAATGTGTGTTTTGGTGATGATGGTATTTCGGGCACCACGCTGACCTGCGCGCCACTGTTTCATATTGGTGGGCTTAATGTCACCACACTCTTGTCTCTGGGTATGGGTGTTGAGGTTGTATTGTTACGCAGCTTTGATGCAGGGCAGGTGTTGGCATTGATCGAGAAGCATAAGGTCACCACCATGTTTGGTGCGCCGACCATGTTCCTGATGATGGCCCAGCACGAAAATTTCGCTACATCAGATCTTTCCAGTATTGATGCCCTGACCTGTGGCGGAGCGCCTGTGCCTGTGCCGCTAATTAAGACCTATGGTGATCGTGGCATTAACTTCTGTCAGGGTTATGGCTTGACGGAAACGGCACCTTTTGCCAGTTTATTAGCCAGTGATCTGGCCATGGTTAAGGTGGGCTCGGCAGGTAAGGCGCCGATGTTTACCGAAGTACGCATTGTTGATGAAAACAATAATCCTGTCGCCGCTGGCGTGCATGGTGAGGTTTGTATTAAAGGCCCGAACGTGATGAAGGGTTACTGGAATCGCGAAGATGCAACAGCCGAAGCCATTGATACTCAGGGTTGGTTCCACAGTGGCGATATAGGCTATTTGGATGACGAAGACTTTTTGTTCCTCTGCGACCGCGTGAAAGATATGGTTATCAGTGGTGGCGAAAACGTGTATCCCGCGGAAGTTGAGTCTGTTCTCTATGGTCATCCGTCGATTGTTGAAGTCGCGGTGATTGGTTTGCCCAACGATAAATGGGGTGAGGCAGTAACGGCTATTGCGGTATTGGAAGAGGGCGCTGAGCTTACCCTGGAAGACCTGCGTGGTTTTGCAGGTGAATCTCTGGCCCGTTACAAACTGCCAAGCGAACTACGTTTTGTTGATATCTTGCCAAGAAACCCAGCGGGCAAGGTACAGAAGTTTAAGTTAAAAGAAGTGTTTGACGTTTAAGGGTTCGTTAGGAAAAGAGCCCATGGACAAACCAGCGTTGATTCGCTGATTCTCTAAACAACCAATAGCGCGCGCCTCTGTTATCGCAAGCCAGATAATAGTCGCGCTGCTGTTCGGCCTGCCACCAGTTACCACATAAACGTTCGGGCCCACTAATAATCGTTAGTGGCTGTCGCCAGTACAGCTGTTGATTGCGCATCTGCACGGGCGCAGGCTCGGTTAACAGCCACAGTGGTTGCGGTGCGGTTAGGGGTTTATTGGCCGCTGTTTTTATGGGCTTGCCCGGTGTTGCCAAGGTGCTGGCCAGCTCGGGGAGATAGTCTTGATTAAGCACGGGTTGCGATAGCGCCTCTATGCCCAGTCGTGCGTTAAGACTATCAATCAATTCACAGGACTGTTGTGCGGCCTGTTGATCACCAAATAAATCCAGATTAAACACCACCATTGGCGCTTCAATAAACTGATCCACATGGAGAATAATCTGCTCAATACTGCGGGGTAGCTCCAGCCGATCCAGCTGTAATCGACTTAACATTAATAGAGTCGACCAGTTATTTTGACTGCCAGAGAGCTGTATCTGCATCTGCTGAGACTCTCCTATTAAAGGCTCAAAGCGCCATTCAATCTCTCGGCAATGACATTGCCTTGCCACCAAATATTGGCACAGGCGCTGCAGTAGCGTTTTCATCGGAAACAGCAAACTCTCTTTATTAAAAATGCCCTGAGGGTTCTGAACGATATCGTGAAAGCTATCGCCTGGCTGAAATCGTGTCGCTGTAAAAGGCTTCTCATTGTTTAGCTGAGCGATTCTGTTCATTAACTCAGCATCAAAACGACGACTCAGAGCACTGCGAGATAGAGCTAGCAGATCCCCCAGAGATTTTAGGCCCAGCTGCTCAAAACTTTGTTGCTGTTTACGGCTGGTTTCAAGACGGCTTAGGTCTGTGGTCATTAAGCGATGCAGTATTTCTGCAGGTTTGGGTAACTGGGTTTGAAAGCCAGATTGACAGAGTAACTTTGCCGCAAGGGGGTTTTGGCCTATGCCATTAAACGCAGTAATCGCTTCATAAAGTAGCCTCTGTTCTAAGGTTTGCAGCAGTGCGTTGTAACCTTTGAAAAGCTTATCGCAGCCAGAGATTTCGAGCCACAGGCCAGTATCATTATCCAGAATAACCACAGGACTAAAGCTATAGGCAAGTAGAGCTAGCTGTTGCAGATGCTGTTGTTCCTGCTCAATTTTTCTAGGTAATGCTAGTAATTCAGGGCAGAGAGCCAGAGCCGTAGAGACTGACAGGCCAGACTCTACGCCCCAGGCCCCGGCCTGAGTATTGCAACACAGCACCCGCTGAATGTTTTTTTCTAAGCTAACAGTGGCTATGGGTTTATGGGCCTGCTCTACAGGTACCTGAGGCAATAATGTTTCAAGAGACAGTAGGGGGAAATGCAGATATAGCCAAATCTCCTGCGCCTTACTACTCTTATCGCTTTGATTAGTTTTATGGCTTTTATTGATGGACCTTAACATCAGCTATTTAGCGGCAGAACGGTATGGTTTGAATAGCCATGATGTCGGTCGGCAGGTAACTGGGTAAAAGGTGTTCTCTGGGCAGAGGCCTCACCTAGACGCAGTTGTAGCTGTTCACCCGAAGCCCTGCCGCGCATTTTACGCACCGTGAGTAGCATCTGATTAACCTGCAAACTTTGTAATTCCAGGCGCAATGCCACCGGTGAAGGTGCGGCTAAGGCATTGGGTGCGCTGAATAAAAAAGCGGCATTGTTACTGTTGGCGGCTGCTAGTTGCAGCTTGCGCAGGTCGGCGTAGCGGGGTGGCTTTTGCTTTGTCCAAGCCAGTATAAGCGCACCACTGCGAATAGATTGTTCGGCGGCCCACAGCCATTCGGCAGGGCTTTTACTGCGCACAATTAATAGTTTATCTAGAGCAATCCCCGCGGCGACTAATGTGGGTGCGTAGGGCTGGTAAGGCGGATCGAGCCAGACACAGAGCTGATGGTTGTCGGCATAATATTTAATGGTCGGCAGCAGTAAACTCAGCTCCCCAATGCCGGGCTGCTGAGGCAGCAGTTCACTCAGAGCAGAGACGGGCCAACCACCCTGTAATAGTCGATCTAAATGACTATGACCTGTGGCTATGGTGCTGCGAGGTAGGTGCTGGCTGTGGCCGCGCCAGGTATCTATGCGGGTTAAGACTGTGGCTATATTATTATTGTGCATTGGATGGAAGCTGCGTGACGAGTAAGACTAATTTCTTAACTACTGTTAATATATACAGTATTTCGTGATCTGTCATCTTCTGTATTACTGGATAGTTAAAATTAAAAGGGGAGGTGCCTACTCTCGTTATAGGTCCGATATTCCAACCATAGTTGGATCGCCGTCTATGCTGGTGTTAAAGTAAGATTTCAATATTCCGAGAGCAACAGCCTCCGCTATGCCAACCGTTCCTACCAGTAAATTTCTTATAGATCCCAACTGGACTATTTTTGCAGCGCCTGTGCAGACTATTTTGCAGGTGGCGGAACAGCTGGGCGCTAACAGACAGCAGTTACTAAGCGATGCGGGGCTAGATGCCTCTGAACTTAAGATTCCCGATCGGCGTTTTCCCGTGAGCAGCTATTTCAGGCTATTTCAGCTGGCTTCCAGTGCGGCGGATGATCCGGATATCGGTCTTAAAGTAGGTCGTGTGACGGCGCTTAAGGGGCTGAATTTACAGCTCTATATGGCCACGGTCTGCGAGTCTTTTAGAGATTACCTCAACTTGCTGCCAAACCTTTTAGAGCTGCGTGGTGATATTGGTAAGGTGACGGCTCATCGAGATGCTGATCTGGTTGAGTTGCGCTGGGAACCATTGCTTGTAGAGACGGGTCACAAGCGTTTTATCAGTGATGAAGTGCTGGGTGCGGCGGCGAATATTATTAATGGCCTCTGTGCGATGCCGGTGCCGGTGGTGAAGGCTCAGTTTAGTTATGCTAAGCCTCAGGATGTATCGGCATTGGAGGATACCTTTGGTCGCAATCTAACCTTTGGTAAGCCATACAGCAGTCTGTTTTTTAAATCTGTCGCCTTAGATTTCCCTCTACTCAAACAGGATTACCATGGCGGGCCAGATCAGGGACATCCGTTCCGTGATTTTTTTGCTGGTGATGATCCTGCAGACCAACTGCTTACAAGTCTCAAACAATCGATTATTCAGTACCTGCCCGAGGGTGGGGCAACCATTGATAAGCTGGCTAGCAAGCTTAATATCTCTCGGCGTACATTGCAGCGTCGTCTATCAGATCGTGATACTAACTTTTTGAATGTCTTGCAGGAAGTTCGCTCGAAGGTAGCGCTGCGCTATCTGGGGGATGGGCGTCTGGGTATTACCGAAATAGCCTTTTTGCTGGGCTATGCAGATCAGGGCTCTTTTTCTAGCGCCTTCAAAAGCTGGCATGGGGTTTCGCCTCGGGATTATCGACGGAAGTAATAAAGCCGACGGAAGTAACCTTTTTCTGCCCAGGCGGCGTTTTTGCCTCGGCATGTATTCCCATGAAAATGGCGCTGATTCGCTTGTTGGTTGTTAGCATCGAGCCTAATATCTTAGTCTAAATTTTATTCGCCAATCATTCGGGAATTACTATGTCACTGGACTTCGATAGCGCACGTTTACCCAATAGCTGCTTAACTTCTGAACATAATGAATGGCGCGCGCAACTGCGACGATTCTTCGATCGTGAGGTGATTCCTTTCGCCGCAGGCTGGGATGAAAATGGGGCCATCCCCGATGATTTATGGACTAAGGCTGCTGAGGTCGGTTTGCTTGGGTTGGGCTATCCCGAAGAATTTGGTGGTACCTCCGAGGGCATAGATGTTTGGCACAGTATTATTCTGAATGAAGAGATGGCTCGTGTTGCCGTGGGTGGTGTTGGGGCCACATTGATGGTGCATGGCATTGGGTTGCCCCCCGTGATTAACTTTGGCAGCGATGCAATCAAACAGATGGTAGCGCCTCCAGTATTGGCGGGAACCAAGCGTATTTCTCTGGCAATCACTGAACCTGGTGGTGGCTCTGATGTAGCCCAGTTGCAGACTACTGCGCGTCTTGATGGCGACCATTATGTGGTTAATGGCTCCAAAACGTATATCACCGGTGGTATGAATGCTAACTGGTTTACTACGGCGGTACGCACTGGCGGGGAGGGTTCTAGTGGTGTTTCTACCCTGTTGATTCCGGCAGATGCCGAGGGCGTAACACGGACATCCCTGGACAAAAAACAGGGCTGGTGGTGCTCGGATACGGCAACCATTTATTTTGACAATGTCCATGTGCCAGTCGGCAACCTGCTAGGCCAAGAAAATAAAGGGTTTAGCGTGATAATGAACAACTTTAATTCTGAGCGTCTAGCCATGTCAGCATCCATGGAAGCCTTTTCTCGAGTGTGCTTAGAAGATGCGGTTATCTGGGCTCGCGAGCGTAAAACCTTTGGTAAACGCCTAGCCGACCATCAGGTAATTCGTCACAAGATTGCCGAGATGAAGCAGCGCATTAATGCGACTCAGGCCTATCTTCAGCTTACTTGCCAGCAGATACAGGCGGGCAATGAGAATGCGGGGGATATTGCATTGTTAAAAGTGCAGTGTAGTCAGACTATGGAATTCTGTGCCCGTGAAGCCATGCAGATTCTGGGTGGTGGGGGTTATATGCGCGGCAACCGCGTTGAGCGTATTTATCGTGAGGTGCGGGTTAATGCGATTGGCGGTGGTTCTGAGGAGATTATGCGTGATCTGGCGGCGCGGCAGTTTGGGTTGTAGTTAGGGCTGGCGGGTTGTTATTTTAGTGGCGCGAAGCGACGAGAGATCTCTTGCCGAGCCTATAGCCGCGAGAAAAGAATAAATATCGTTCAATAAACCGACTTATCCTCAGCGACACATTTCTCAAAACGGTCGTGCTGAACGGCCATATTTAACTTAAAAGCAATCTTAGAAATCTCTATAGATTCTTCTGTCGGCTTAGACTTAATGCGCGGGCTGTCCATCAACCAGCGGCCAACCTCGAAGAAATGCCAGAGAGGAACCGTTCCCGAAACCGAGGCTTGAGGGAACGCCACTTTTGAATCTACTGCCAGTTTACGAATATTCTGGCGTGAGCAATTCACCAGCTCTGCAATATCCGAAAGCCCCACCAAATCTGGCTTTACCTCAAGTAACTCCACTCCTGGAATGGCCATTTTTACCTGATTAATCGCACCATGTACCGCTTTTGATGCAGAGCTTTCTAGTCGAGTAAAGTCTATTGCGATGGAACCCTGTGTGCCCAAGCCTATCAGTGCATCATCACATCCCGCTTCAAACAGTCTGTCTAGATAGTCATCTGGGTTTGGGTTTGACGCTGGTAGTCTAAACGTCAGGCTGTATTCATAGGTTTTCATTGTTTTACCTCATGCAGCTTAATAGCTGGATAGATGCAGCGGTCAATAGTCTTTCTTAGTTGCTTTGCATGGTTGTCTGTATTTCTTGGTGTGCTCCAAACAGACATCTGGCAAAACAGGCCGCAGCGGCAATCGGGTTTGTTGTTAGGGCAACGTAAAATGGCCCAAGCATGTCCCTTATACGGGTTTTAGCGTCCAGCCGTTTAAAATAGCGTGCTGAACTGCTTTGTTTATTTCTTTATTGGGGTGTTTCATCCTGAAACCTCAATAGTAAAAGCCTAGTTGAATGGGAGGTGATTGTCAAATGACAATTAAAGGTAATCCTAATACTGAGCTTAAGCTTAGGAGGTCAGGCTTCGGGCGAGGCTACAGAGTTCGCAATTAGCGGGAAATCTGGGCAAAAAAATGCCCCACTGGAGTCAGCAGGGCGTTTTTGTTACATCTCTATGGACTACATCAAAAAGCTTAAGCCAGAATTGGCGCCAGCTTCATGGCAATACCCATATCACCAATAATCTTTAGCTTGCCGGACATAAATGCGGCAGTGCCATCCAGGTTGCCCGCGGCCATTTCTTTAAAGTTATCTAGGCTGATAACCATGGTGCAGGCGGCTTCAGCGTCGTCATTGCCGACTACGTTTGGAACCTGAGAGGCGTCGAGAACTAGAATGCCGTCATCACCGAAATCAAATTTTAATATTGAGCCTAAACCGCAATCTTCGCCTACTTTCTCTGTTAAGCCCGCTGTTACTTCTTGCAATGACATATGCATACCCTCTCGTTTAATCATTAGTAGCGCCCCTTGAGTAGGGCTGAATTATTTTGTAATCCCTAATGTAAAAATTAATGCAGATAAAATCAAGAGAAATTGCTTAGCTATCCCAACGCCTCATTAGCCTGTCACAATTAACTACGTTATTGGCACCTCAAGCCAAGCCTATATTGGCCTTTGGCGGTATTTTTAATGCCAGATATGGGTGTTGAGTATTCGAGACCCATGGTTCGCAGATTATAATTTGGGCATCCCCTATAAGAGCAGTTCTGACGTAAACTTGACCAACAATGATCGCTTTGGCCTGTGGATAAATGACGCGTCAAGCCAAGCAGATAATAAAAATAATAATAAGGACAATCATGGATCAAGTTAAAGCCTCGCCCAGGGCCATGGGTATTCTGCTGTTTCTAACCCTGCTCAACATCCTCAATATGGTCGATCGCACCCTGATTACCAGCTTTGGTACGGCGATTATTACGGATCTAGAATTAAGTGATTCTCAGTTTGGCCTGCTCACCGGCCCGATCTTTGTGTTCTTTTACTCCATTATGGGCCTGTTTATGGGGGCCCTGGCTGACCGGGTGCATCGTCCCCGTCTGATTGCCGCGGGACTTATTCTGTGGAGTGCCCTGACGGCTCTGTCGGGCATGGCTAAGAGCTTTGCGCAGATTGGTGTGGCGCGACTATTTATTGGTGTTGGCGAATCTGCAATGGCGCCATCGGCTCTTTCAATGATTGCTGACCTGTACCCGAAAGCGCGAAGAGGCACGGCTACGGGAATCTATTATCTGGGCGTGCCCCTAGGTGCGGGAGGCAGCTTTATTGTTGCCGGTATTCTTGGGCCTATGATCGGCTGGCGTAATTGTTTTATGCTTTTGGGCGCTATAGGTTTGGTGCTGGCAGTGGTTTTGCTGTTCTTGAAGGACCCAAAACGCGGGGCTATGGAGGAGGCAGATACTAAGCAAGAGGACTTAATTAGCGGCAGCTGGCGGAGCATTGCTTCCGATGTCTACTCAATAGTTAGGTCCACGCCAGCACTTGCCTGGACGATGATTGGTGCGGTGTTCTTGCATATTCCCTTGGGCGCAGGCCAGTTTGCCATTGTGTGGCTAGAGCGGGAAAGAGGCTTCGGTGTGGGTGAAATCAGTGCTGTTTACGGTCTTATTTATATTGTGTTTGGCACCGCGGGTACCTTTTTAGGAGGTATTCTCAGTGACTGGTATCAGGCCCGCTTCAAGGGTGGCAGGGTTCGATTTCTTGCTTATCTAATGCTGGGCATGACACCTTTGCTAATTTCCTTTCGTTTTGTAGATCCCTCGTCGGCCTTGTTTTATGTGGGTATGGCTGCGGGTATGTTCAGTGTTAGCTCGTTTTATGGCCCAGCATTTTCAACGGTGCAGGACCTTACACCTGCGCGCTTAAGGGGTGTGATGACGGGCCTGTTGCTGGTGGCCTGTAACCTTCTTGGGCTTGGAATAGGTGCGATGATGACCGGCTTGCTGAGTGATGTCTTTTCGGCCAATGCTGTGTTTGAACCTCTTACTAAGGCCCTGTTGACTGCAGATATTTTGTCTTGGGGAGCGCCTGTTAGCTTTATTGTCGCATCCATCTATCTGGAAAGGAGCAACGTCAAGGCTCGAGCGCTTGGTTTGGCTTAGTGAAGATTGGCATGGGCGCTAACATTGCTGGCATATAAACCGAAGAGCTGGGGGTTGTCGGGACGTATTATGAACGTCTAAAAACGTGATTTGAACAGTTTCAGGGGATAGACAATGAGCGATAAGAATATTCGTATTGCAGGGGCTAGTGGCTTTTGGGGCGATGCTGCTCGAGCCACGCCGCAGCTATTAAAAGGCGGCAATGTGGATTTTATCGCCTATGACTATCTGGCCGAAATCACCATGTCAATTATGGCTCGGGCCAGAGCTAAAAACCCTGACTACGGCTATGCACTGGATTTTGTCACGGCCGCCATGAAACCCAATCTTAAAGAGATCGCCCGACAGGGCATCAAAATCGTTTCCAATGCGGGTGGGGTTAACCCACAGGCCTGCGCCAATGCATTGCGCACAGTTATCGCCGAGCAGGGTTTGACGCTAAAAGTAGCCTGTGTGCTGGGTGACGACATGATTGCCGAGCGCGATGAGCTGGCTGAACAGGGCCATACTGAAATGTTCACCGGTGTGGCTTTTCCTCCGGCGGACAAAGTTGCAAGCATCAATGCTTATCTGGGTGCCTTTCCCGTAGCCAAGGCTCTGGAAGAGGGTGCAGATATTGTGGTGACTGGTCGCTGCGTGGATAGCGCAGTTACCTTGGGCGCCTGTATTCATGCCTTTGGTTGGGGTCGTGACGATCTGGACAAGCTAGCCATGGGTTCATTGGCCGGACATATTCTTGAATGTGGCCCCCAGGCAACGGGTGGCAACTTTACCGACTGGGAAGAGGTGCATAGCCTTGAAACTATTGGTTACCCCATTACCGAGATCAGTGCCGATGGCAGCTTTGTCTGCTCCAAACCTGAGGGTACAGGTGGCCTGGTAACAAGAGCTACGATTGCTGAACAGATGGTTTATGAGATTGGCGACCCGCAGGCTTATATGCTGCCCGATGTGATCTGTGATTTTTCCAACGTTGAACTTGAGCGGGTGGCTGAGAACCTCGTTCGAGTGACAGGCGCCACTGGTATGCCAGCGCCAGATACTTACAAAGTCTGTACTACTTACGCCGATGAATTTCGCGGTGGTACTAATATGACCTTTTATGGCATCGATGCTGATCGCAAAGCGCAGAAGCTCGCGGATGCTATTTTTGTCGCGGCGCGAGGGACCTTAAAGCACCTTGGGCTGGCCGACTTCAGTGAAACCAGTGTTGAAATTCTGGGTACCGAAAGCCAGTATGGTAGCGCTGCCACAGTGACTAACTGCCGTGAAGTCGTCATGAAAATAGCCGTCAAGCATCCAGATGCGGCGGGTATTGGTGTCATGCTTAAAGAGACGGTTGGGCTGGGTTTGGCAACACCACCGGGCCTCTCTGGTTTTGCCGGTGCACGCCCAAGCCCATCGCCGGTTGTACGCCTTTTCTCATTCGCCCTTTTGAAAGGTGCAGCTGAAGGCTCAACTAAAGGCTCAACTAAAGGGACTGTCAAACCTCAGGTTGAACTGGATGGGGTTATTTTTGATGTGCCAGATACTGCTGGTGTTGGGTTTAATCGTCAGAACATTACAAGGCCTAAAGTACCGGCATTACCCGCAGCACCTGCCGGTGATCTGGTTGCAGTGCCGCTCATCAAGCTTGCTTGGGGTCGCAGTGGCGACAAAGGCGATAAAGCCAATATAGGTATTATTGCTCGCCAGCCAGAGTATTTACCCTATATCTATGCCGCGCTGACCGAGCAGGCTGTTTTTGAAAAATTCGCGCACTTTTTACCTCAGGGCGCTACCAGCGACAAAGCTGTTGAACGCTATCTGATGCCCGGTACCCATGCTATTAACTTCCTGATTCACGATGTGTTAGGTGGCGGTGGTATGGCCAGTATTCGCAATGACGCTCAGGGCAAAGGTTATGGCCAGCTGTTACTCGCCGCGTCCATTCCAGTTAGCGCCGAGATCGCGAACCAGCTAAAACATTAAAATAAGGAAGACGGAGATAGCCCAATGGCAGTATTTGCCTCAAAAATTAACACCAGTTCTGAAACCTTTTTACGCCAGCGTAAAGAGATGCTTGCACTGGTTGATAGGCTTATGGAACTTAATAGCCGTGGCCGTGCTGTCTCGGAGAAGCGTAAACCACGCTTTGATGCAAGAGGGCAGTTAACGCCCCGTGAGCGTCTGGCGCGATTGCTTGATCCGGGTATGCCGTTTTTAGAAATAGGTAATATTGCCGGTTATATGATTGATACCAAAGATGAAGCCAAGTCGATTCCAGGCTCCACGGTTATTGCGGGCATTGGTTTTATCTCTGGTGTGCGCTGCATGGTTGTGGTGGATGACAGTGGCATTATGGCGGGATCATTAACCACTGCGGGTGGTTATCGATTAAGCCGCGCCGAGCAAATTGCTCTCGAACAAAAATTGCCCTTTGTGCATCTGGTAGAGAGCGCCGGTGGCGATTTAATGAACTACACCGTGGAAGGCTTTAGTGAGGGTGGCGCGCTGTTTGGTGCGCTGGCGAAGTTGAGCAAGGCGGGTATCCCAGTGATCTCAATTCTTCATGGTTCGTCGACTGCAGGCGGCGCCTATATGCCCGGCCTCAGTGATTATGTTATTGCCATTAAGGGCACTGGCCGTGCATTTTTGGCTGGCCCACCATTGCTTAGAGCGGCGACTGGCGAGATAGCCTCTGAGGAAGAGCTGGGTGGTGCAGAGATGCACGCCACGGTGTCAGGTCTGGCCGAATACCTCGCAGAGAATGATGGCCAGGGTATTCAGATCTGTCGCGAAGTCATTGATCGTTTGCAGTGGAATGACAACTGCCCGCTGCCTGCCAAGCGCGCTTTTCTAGAGCCTATCTATGATCCCGATGAGTTGGCCGGTGTTATACCCACTGACTACCGCACCCCTTACGATATGCGCGAGCTGGTTGCTCGGGTGGTTGATGGTTCAGATTTTTTAGATTTTAAACCACGCTTTGGTGTGTCCACTGTCTGTGTTCAGGCAGAAATATTTGGCCAGGCTGTGGGTATTATTGGCAACAACGGGCCGATTGATCCCCAGGGTGCCAATAAGGTTACACAGTTTTTACAGCTGTTAGATCAGGCCAATATTCCCGCACTATTTTTTCAAAATACCACGGGCTATATCGTCGGCACCAAGTCTGAACAGGCGGGCATGATTAAACATGGCTCTAAGATGATTCAGGCCGTGCGCAACATTGATGTGCCACGCATTACCTTTATGACAGGCGCAAGTTTTGGTGCCGGTAATTACGGCATGTGCGGCCGTGGCTACGATCCCGATTTTCTCTATACCTTTCCCAACGCCAAGATGGGTGTGATGGGTGGCGAGCAGGCGGCCAAGACTATGTCTATGGTAGCTCGCGGCAAGGCTGCGGCTATGGGTGTAGACCCAGATGAAGATGCTCTGGCACAGCAAGAAAAAACGATGGCACATATTTTTGATTCCCAGTCCGATGCCTTTTATACCTCGGGCCATATGATGGACGACGGCATGATCGACCCGCGTAATATGCGCAATACACTAGGCATGATTTTGGAAACGGTGCGTGAAGGTCGTGGAAGAAAAGTTCGCCCCAATAGCTTTGGCGTGGCCCGCTTATAACCCTATCTAAAGGTTAAAAATAATAATGAGTGATCTTTTAAAAAGAGAATTGCCCCTCACCAAGTCTCTGATACTGGAGCGGGACGAGTCAGTTTTAAAAATATGGCTGAACCGCCCAGAGTCGAAAAATGCCCTATCAGCAGAAATGACTGATGAGCTAAATGCTGTCTTGGATGAAGTCCATGACGACCGCAGCATTCGCACCATTGTTCTGCGTGGCAAAGGCGGCGTGTTCTGTGCTGGTGGTGACATCAAAGGTTTTAAAACTGATATGCAAGCGGTTAGCGCCGACGAAGTTGCCAAGGGCAATCGTAGCTTTGGCGACCTGATGATCAAACTTAATGAGCAGCCTCAGGTAGTGATTATTTTGGTGGAGGGGGCTGCTATTGGTGGTGGTTTGGGTCTGGCCTGTGTGGCTGATGTGACCTTAGTAACCGCCGATGCCCGTTTCCGTTTGAGCGAAACCAGCCTGGGTATTCCGCCTGCGCAGATAGCGCCGTTTGTTACCGAGCGTGTGGGTTTAACGCAGGCGCGTCGCCTGATGTTGACCGGTGCACGGTTTAAAGGTGAAGAGGCTGTTGCTCTGGGAATAGCCCATGGCGTAGCGGCAGATGTCGCGGATTTGGAAGCCCAGTGCGAAATAATACTGAGCAATATAAAAGCCTGTGCACCAGGTGCCAATGCCGTGACCAAAGGTATTTTGTTTGAAACCTTACGCCGTCCCCGAGCAGAGGCGCTGGACTTTGCATCAAAAGGTTTTGCCAGCTGCATGCTCAGTCCCGAAGGTTTGGAAGGCATTGCCGCCTTTGTTGAAAAACGTACCGCGTCCTGGAATAAATAGTAGGAATCCTATTGATGAAACGTTTTAACAGTCTATTAATTGCCAACCGCGGCGAGATTGCCTGCCGGGTTATTCGCACAGCGAAAGAGCTTGGGTATCGCACCATTGCGGTTTATTCCGACGCTGATGCCGGTGCTCCCCATGTGCAACTTGCGGATGATGCGGTGCGCATTGGTCCGGGGCCTGTGGGTGAATCCTATCTGCTGGCAGACAATATTCTCGCTGCTGCGGCCAAGAGCGGTGCCGAAGCAATTCATCCTGGCTATGGCTTTCTCAGTGAGAACGCGGCCTTTGCCGATGCCGTCGAGTCTGCTGGGCTAGTGTTTATTGGCCCAACGCGCGAAGCGATTGATGTGATGGGTAACAAAGCAGAGTCGAAGCGTCGCATGATCGCGGCAGGCGTTCCCTGCGTGCCTGGTTATGAAGGACATGATCAGACTGATAAGGTTTTGTTAGCTGAGGGTAATAAGATTGAATTGCCGTTAATGGTAAAAGCTGCTGCTGGCGGCGGTGGTCGCGGTATGCGACTGGTCCATGATTATGCTGAGCTAGGGAATGCTATTAAGTTAGCTCGGGCTGAAGCAGAGGGGGCTTTTGGTTCCGGCGAACTTATTCTTGAGAAAGCGATTATCCAACCACGCCATGTGGAGATTCAGGTCTTTGCCGACACCATGGGCAATACCGTTCATCTAGGTGAGCGGGACTGTTCTGTGCAGCGACGTCATCAGAAGGTTATTGAAGAAGCGCCCTGTCCGGTGATGACGCCGGAACTCCGAGAGAAGATGGGTCAGTCTGCTATCGATGCAGCCAGGAGTGTTAACTATCGCGGTGCAGGTACGGTCGAATTTTTATTGGATGCCAGCGGCTCATTCTATTTTTTAGAGATGAACACACGCCTACAGGTAGAGCATCCAGTCACGGAGTTAATTACGGGCCTTGATCTGGTGGCGTTACAACTTAGCGTCGCCCAGGGCGAACCTCTGGGTATGAGTCAAGATGATATAAAGTTAGAAGGTGCTGCTATAGAAGTGCGCCTGTATACAGAAGACCCGAGCCAGGATTTTTTACCCGCCTCTGGTCCTGTTGAGTTATGGCGGCCAGCCACTGGTGTTGGTGTGCGCGTTGATGCCGGTATCTGCACAGGTCAGGCTATTTCGCCATTTTATGACCCTATGGTGGCCAAGGTGATCGGCTATGGCCCCGATCGCGAAAGTGCACGATTACGATTGATTGAGGCGCTTAAGGAAACTGTATTATTCGGCACGCCCAACAATAAGAATTTTCTGATCCAATGCCTTGAAAAACAGTCCTTTATTGATGGCGTTGCGACCACTGCGTTTATTGCTGAAGAGTTTTCAGCAGAAGATTTACAGCCGGCTCCACCGAGCTTTGCTGACAGTGCAGTTGCCGCTGTGATTGAGCTAGCCTTGGAGCACAGAAAACTGTTTGATCACAGCGTGCTGGTAAGTGCGAGTTTGAAGAACTGGGCTAGCGCCAGTGCCATAGTCTCTCGCAAGCAGTATCAGTTTGGGGAGTTGATCCATGATCTTGGCATAACGCCAACCGGCCCAGAGACATACCGCGTATTCGATGTTGCCAGTATTGAGGCAGACGTAGAAGTTGTTATGCTGGCCACTGATCTATCCATCGAAAACAACAGCGCTAAGGTCATGGTCGATGGCGTAACGCTAACGGCGACCTATATGTCGCCAGTCAAAGGCCAGCTGCATTGTTCCATTGAAGGTCGGGGTGCGTTCTTCAAGGATATGATTCTTGTTGATGGCGTAGTAGAGGATGCGGCAGGTGGCGGCCGAGTTATCTCACCAATGCATGGCCTGCTGCTAGAAGTATTAGTTAAGCCTGGAGATGCCGTAGTAAAAGGCCAAACGCTTGCCGTGCTAGAAGCGATGAAAATGCACTACGAAATTGTGGCAGAGATTGATGGCACCGTAGCAGAGGTGACTGCGATGGCAGGTAAGCAGGTTGCGGCAGATGATGTACTCATTGAAATTACAGAACAGGACGAGGAAGCATAATGGCACTTAAACTTTGGCACTGCGCAGGGTCGCGATCAATTCGCCCACTGTGGACATTGGAAGAAATGGGATTAGATTTTGAGTTGGAAGTGATGAAGTTTCCGCCACGTTTTGTACATGCTGGCTATACCGACATTAACCCCATTGGCACGGTGCCGTTTTTTACTGATGGCGCTGATGGTTCGGACAATCAGGTTCAGATGACTGAGTCGGCGGGTATTAGTCAGTATCTAGTGGATAGATATGGTTCCGCTGGTTCTGGTCTCTCAAATTCTGGACTCTCAAACTTAGCCATTGGTGTCGATGAACCTGATTATGGCAACTACCTTAACTGGCTACACCGCAGTGATGCGACCCTCACTTTCCCTCAGACATTGGTATTG